>Ga0194125_10002393_pt1 | contig 31037 bp, 27 predicted proteins | sample TA2KigC250mmetaG_FD_148626 | JGI IMG/M metagenome (GOLD analysis project Ga0194125, IMG submission 148626) | Freshwater microbial communities from Lake Tanganyika, Tanzania - TA2015034 Kigoma Deep Cast 250m | ecosystem: Environmental > Aquatic > Freshwater > Lake | place: Tanzania: Lake...
GATAGTGTTGCGCCACAAATTCGCGCCCGATGGCCAGTTGGTACGTCATGGGTGCTCCGTATGGCAGTTAGCAGTTGCCGTCTTTAAAAACTCCTACCCCTCGGCCAACCCCATGGCATGTTAATTAACCTCGGTCCGGGCTGCGGCGGGGTCCCATTCATATTATCAAATTTATTATTATATAAAGCCACAGCATAATTTATTTTGCCCTTTTACAGATTGAAAAATTGACGGTCTTAAGGTTGCGCCCACGGTCCTGGCCCGCCTCCCAAAATTTTGTGGCAAAATATAGCGTATTTATTTGATTTTTTAGGAACTTTTTTCCCTATTAAAAAGCTCCTTAGAGCCAAAGAATGCTTGACAGTTGGAGCGTGAAATGATAAAAAAAAATAACCTAACTTATCAAAATTTCATGCCTTTTATACCCCCAGCACCGGGAATTGCCGGCGCCAGGCAGGGAGGCCTGGGGGCCGCGTCACGCCGCCCCGGGTTTCCAGGGTGCACTATTCTCTTATTCCAGGGACAACCATGAGCCCGGCTCGTAAAATGTTCATCAACGCCGCCGACCCGGAGGAATTCCGGGTGGCCATCGTGGAAGAAGGCCAGTTGGACGAATTCGCAGTGGAAACCGCCGCCCGGGAGCACACCAAGGCCAATATTTACAAGGGCGCGGTGGTGAATGTCGAACCCAGCCTCCAGGCGGCTTTCGTTAATTACGGCGGCGAACGCCACGGGTTCCTGCCCCTGTCGGAGGTCCACTCCGATTACTTCCAGGAAAAGGTCCCGGCCAAGTCCAAGCCCCGCATCCAGCGGGTGCTGCGCAAGGGCCAGGAGCTTATCCTCCAGGTGGTCAAAGAAGAGTCGGCCACCAAGGGCGCGTATCTCACCACTTATATTTCACTGCCGGGGCGAAACCTGGTGCTTTTGCCCAAGCAAAGCCATTTGGGCATTTCCCGCAAGATCGAAAAGGAAGAGGAGCGCCAGCGCCTTAAAGAGCTGGCCCAGAAGCTGGGTCTGCCCGCGGAAATGGGCCTCATCATCCGCACCGCGGGGGAGCAGGCCAAAACCCGGGACCTGGCCAAAGACCTGCAATTTCTTCTTAAACTTTGGGAGGACCTCAACAAGGACGCCGCGGCGAATCCGGCCCCCTCTCTCTTGTACAAGGACCTGGACCTGGTCACCCGCACCGTCCGGGACTACTTTTCCTCGGACATCAAGTCCATCCTGGTGGACGACAAGGACGTCTTTCAACAGGTGCGCAATTTCCTGCGGGTGGCCGCGCCCCGGCACGTCCGCGCTCTGAAGCTTTACAAAGATAAACTTCCCATCTTCGCCCGCTACCAGGTGGAGGAGCAGATCGACCGCATCTATGCCGACCGGGTGCCCTTGAAATCCGGCGGCAGCATCGTCATCAACCCCACCGAGGCCCTGGTGGCCATTGACGTCAATTCCGGACGCTGCACCAGCCAGAAGGAGCTGGAAGAGACCGCGATCAAGACCAACCTGGAAGCGGCCCAGGAAGTCGCCCGCCAGCTGCGTCTCCGGGACCTGGGGGGGTTGGTGGTCATCGATTTCATTGACATGAAGGATAAGAAGCACCAGAAAGATGTGGAGCAGACCCTGAAGCAAAGCCTCAAACGGGACAAGGCCCGGGTCACCGTGGGGCATCTGTCCAAGTTCGGCCTGTTAGAGCTGTCCCGCCAGCGACTGCGGCCCACCGCGGCGGCCAGCGCCTATCATCTCTGCCCCACCTGCCAGGGCCGGGGCAGCGTCAAGTCCGTGGAAGTTCTGAGCCTGGGGCTGCTACGGCAAATCAGCTCTTATCTGGCCCAAAACCCGGTGGCCGAAGTGCGGGCCGCGGTGCCCCTGGGGTCGGCCAATTTTCTCCTCAATCAAAAGCGCCGGGAACTTTTGGCCTTGGAAGAACACCATCATGTAAAAATCATCCTTCTGGGCAAAGAACACTTCACTCCCGGAGAAATCCTGGTGGAATACCTGCGGCGGGAAGCCCCGGAGGCCGGCCCGCCTGCGGAGCCGGGCAAAAAGGAGTCCACTAATGCGCAGTAACCTGATGAAACTGGGCCTGGAAAAATATCCCCATCGGTCGCTGCTCAAAGCCATGGGGCTGACGGACCGGGAAATCGACCAGCCCCTGATCGGCATTGCCAATTCCTTTAACGAACTGATACCGGGCCACATCCACCTGGACAAGATCACCCAGGCGGTGAAGGCCGGTGTGCGACTGGCCGGGGGCACCCCCCTGGAATTCGGGGTCATCGGCGTGTGCGACGGCCTGGCCATGCACCACCGGGGCATGAATTACTCCCTGCTTTCCCGGGAACTCATCGCCGATTCCATCGAGGTCATGGCCATGGCCCATCCCTTTGACGCCCTGGTGCTGGTAGCCAACTGCGACAAGATCGTCCCGGGGATGCTCATGGCGGCCTTGCGCCTGGATATCCCGGCCATCCTGGTGAGCGGCGGACCCATGCTGGCGGGGCGCTTTCAGGGGCGGGAGGTGGACCTGATCAGCGTCTTTGAGGGAGTGGGGGCGGTGAAAGCAGGGCGTATGACCGAGGCGGAGCTGCAGGAATTGGCCGAGTGCGCCTGCCCCGGCTGCGGCTCCTGCGCGGGCATGTTCACCGCCAACTCCATGAACTGCCTGAGCGAAGCCCTGGGAATGGCGCTCCCCGGCAACGGCACCATTCCGGCAGTAGCGGCAGCCCGCATCCGGCTGGCCAAAACCGCGGGCATGAAGGTCATGGAACTTTGGCAGAAGAACCTCACCCCCCGGCAGATTGCCACCCGGGCCGCCTTTGAGAACGCCATCGCCGTGGACATGGCCCTGGGGTGCTCCACCAACACCGTGCTCCATGTGCCCGCCATTGCCCAGGAAGGGGGGATTGAACTTTCTCTGGAGTTGTTCAACGACATCAGCCGCCGCACTCCCCACCTGGCGCACCTGAGCCCCGGCGGCCCCCATCACCTGGAGGACCTGGACCGGGCGGGGGGCGTGCCCGCGGTGATGAAAGAGCTGTGGGAGGCCCGGTTGGTGTCGGGGACGCCCCTCACCGTTACCGGCAAAGCAGTAGCCGACACCTTGGCTCACTCCCAAGTCCTGGACGCCGAGGTAATTCGCTCGGTGGCGAACCCTTACCATAAGGAAGGCGGCATCGCCATCATCAAGGGTAACCTGGCGCCGGACGGGGCAGTGGTCAAGCAGTCGGCGGTGGCCCAGGAAATGCTGGTCAACGAGGGCCGGGCCCGGGTCTTCGAATCGGAAGAGGAAGCCACCGGAGCGATTCTGGGCGGTAAGATCAAATCCGCCGATATCATCGTGGTGCGGTACGAAGGTCCCAAGGGCGGGCCGGGCATGAGGGAGATGCTCACTCCCACCTCGGCCATCGCCGGCATGGGCCTGGACAAAAGCGTGGCCCTGTTAACCGACGGCCGCTTCAGCGGCGGCACCCGGGGGGCGGCCATCGGCCACATCTCCCCGGAAGCCGCGGAAGGCGGTCCCATCGCCTTGGTTAAGGAAGGGGACCGCATTAGAATTGACATCCCCGGCAAGACCATCACCCTGCTGGTGGACGACGCCGAACTGGCCCGGCGGCAAGCCGCCTGGCAGCCGCCTCAGCCCAAAATTCAACACGGCTACGCGGCCCGCTACAGCCGCATGGTGAGCTCCGGCAGCAAAGGCGCGGTGTGCGAGTAGGGGGGAGTATAATGGTCATTATGAACTTGATCTTGAACGGATAATCACTGCTGCTGATGTTTTAGATTGGATTATGCAGATAGCGGAAAAAGCAGGACCGGGGTGGCAAGTGCGGAACTTCCTATGGCTGTTAGAGAGGGCGGTGGAGTTACGTTTCGGAGAATCATTACGGACTGTCTTCGCTCAGCCGAACAGGAAATTGCCATGGAAGGATAAGTAAAGGAATTAACGGGCTTAAGGAGAAATTTGGTGAGAGGGAAGCCCAGTATTGGGAAGGTAGCAACGCTGGAGGAAATCCAGCAAACGTTACAAAACCACATCCAAATCCTGAAGGATAGGTATGGCATAAGGATATTGGGAGTTTTCGGCTCTTACCGGCGGGGAACGCCAAAGAAAAAAAGTGATCTGGATCTGCTGGTCGAACTGGAAAGACCTATCAGTTTATTGGAACTCGCCGGCGCCGAAATTTATTTAACTGAGGTTTTGGGACTCAAGGTGGACCTCGTGCCTAAAGAGGATATCCGACCAGAACTGAAGGACCAGATTCTGCGTGAGGCGGTGTATTGGTAAACCGTAATATTACCCTGTACTTTCAACAGTCACGGCTTTTCGACAACCGACCACTACGGTAGGAAATAATCTGAAGGACAACCCCGTATTCGGGTTAACTAAAATTTCAATCCTTGATGATAAAAAAGCTAATAAATTAAACTACTTGATTAAGTTATCAACAGAAGCGGCGGCCGTTATTTTTAAGACTACATTTCTTAACTGATACTTAAAAAAGGGGGAGTCTAGCCGATGCGGGTAAAGATGGAACGGGAAACTCTGCTGAAAGGCATCGCCCGGACCCTGGGGGTGGTGGACCGTCGGGGCACCATGCCCATTTTGGGAAATTTTCTCTTCCAGGCGGAAGAAGCCGGCGTCCAGATTGCCGCCACCGACCTGGAAGTGAGCTTCCGGGGTTTTTATCCCGCCCAAGTGGAAGAGCCGGGAGCCCTCACCCTGCCGGCTCACTACTGCTTCAACCTGATTAAAGAGCTTCCCGGAGAACTCCTGGACCTGGTGGGAACGGAGAAATCCAACCTTCAGCTAACGGTGGGCGAGTCCCGCTATCAGCTTTTGGGCCTGCCGGCGGATCAATTTCCTCCCGTGCCCAAGGCCACAGATCTGAATTTGGTGGAAGTGGAAAGCGTCCAGCTCCGGGAAATGATTGAAAAAACCATTTTCTCGGTATCCGTGGACGACCTCCAATACCACCTGTCCGGCATCTTCTGGGAGCGGTTGCGGGAAGGGGATGAGGAAGGAGCGAGCACCGAAGAGGTGGCGGAGGAGACCGAGGCCCAAGAGACGGAAGAGGGGGAAAAGGGTCCCTACCTGCTCCGCATGGTGTCCACCGACGGCCACCGCCTCACTCTCATCCAACGGCCCCTGGCCCAAAGTGAACATTTTGCCATAGAAGAAGGCATTCTTATCCCCCGGAAAGGGGTGACGGAAATCTCCCGGATGCTGGCGGAAGAAGAAAAAGTGGCCTTGGGGTTAAGCCAGAAAAGCCTGGCCCTGAAGGTGAACGACAAGTACCTGTTCATCCGCCTGTTGGAAAAGAAATTCCCCGACTACCGCCGCATCATCCCCGAAAATTTCGCCTATCAATTCGCCCTGAGCCGCCGGGGGCTGTTCGATACCTTAAAGCGCATCTCGCTTTTGTCCACCGAGCGGTTCAAAGGAGTAATCATCAAGCTCACCGCGGAAATGGCGGAGATCACCTTCCAGAACCCGGAAATCGGCGAAGGCCGGGAGCTCGTGCCCCTGACCCTGGAAAAGGGGGAGGCGGAAGGCTTGCAGTTTGAGATCGGCTTTAACGCCCGTTATCTCCTGGAGCCGCTGAGCGCCATGGCCGGGGAGACCGTGTTGCTGGAAGTCAATGAAAGAGACCGCCCCTGCCGGGTCATGGAACAGAACGACCCCAACTACTTCAGCATCATCATGCCCATGAGCCTTTAAAAGATGGTTTTCGGTTTTCGGTGGTTCATGAGCTGGCTCATCTGAAAAAGTGGGTGATATTGGTAGCACATCGCGGCCTAAAGGCCGCAACCAAACTAAAAAATGACCTAATTACTTTAATCAAATCAAGGTGTTACAGGCAAAATCTTCGCGAAAAAACCAGAAACTCGGATTCAGTAGCACAGGCTTTCCAGCCTGTGCCAAGGATAACTTTTAAAGGCAGTCGCTCATGAGCCTTCGGCTCTCTCAAAACAATAAAATGTCAGTAACTTACTTAAAGACCAAGTTCCAAAAAGGCGTCAAAGAACTTTTGTGTCAAACCCTCACATCACCCCAAACTATGAATGACATGATCAAAGGGACTCTCAAAATTCCCGAGTAATGTTCTTTCTGGTTTTACAGGGGAGGAAAAATTGGAAAACCGAGAAAATATTGAAGTTGCCATCACTCCCGGGGGCGAATACCGCGCCGAGCAGATCCAGGTCCTCAAGGGCCTGGAGCCGGTGCGGGAACGGCCGGCCATGTTCATCGGCAACACCGGCGCCGAAGGCCTCCACCATTTGGTCTATGAAGTGGTGGACAACTCCATTGACGAGGCCATGGGCGGGCACTGCAACGAAATCAAGGTCAAGATCCATTCCGATAACAGCATCACCGTGGAAGACAACGGCCGGGGCATCCCCGTGGACCTCCACCCCACGGAGAATTTGCCCGCGGTGGAAGTAGCCATGACCCGCCTCCACGCCGGGGGCAAGTTCGATTCCGGCGCCTACAAGGTCTCCGGCGGCCTGCACGGCGTGGGGGTCTCCGTGGTCAACGCCTTGAGCGAATACCTGGAGGTGGAGATCCGGCGGGACGGCAAGGTTTACCATCAGCGCTACGAACGGGGCAAAACCGCCACCCCCCTCGCCATCACCGGCAAAACCCGGCGCCGGGGCACTAAAGTGTCGTTTCTGCCAGACAACCAGATTTTTGGTGACTTTCATTTTCATTACGAGGTGCTGGCCCAGCGGCTGCGGGAGTTGTCCTTCCTTAACGGCGGCGTCCTGATTCTGCTGGAAGACGAACAGACCGGCAAGAAAAACGAATTTCTCTACAAAGGCGGCATTGTCTCCTTCGTCCAGTACCTGAACCGCAACAAGACCCCCATTCATCCGGATGTCCTATACATTTCCGGGGCCAGAATCGGTATTCAGATGGAACTGGCGTTCCAGTATAACGATACGTATAACGAACAGCTTTTCACCTTCGCCAACAATATCAATACCCGGGAGGGGGGCACCCACCTCTCGGGCTTCAAGGCGGGGCTGACCCGGGCCATCAACCAGTACATGACGGCCAGCGATCTGCCCAAGAACCTGAAAAACAGCCATCTTACGGGGGAAGACGTCCGGGAGGGGCTCACCGCGGTGCTCAGCGTGAAACTGCCCCACCCGCAATTTGAGGGCCAGACCAAGACCAAGCTAGGAAACAGCGAAGTCAAGGGCCTGGTGGAGAATCTCATCTATGACCGGCTGCTGGCTTATATGGGGGAAAATCCCCGGGTGGCCCGGGCCATTTTGGGGAAGCTCCTGGAGGCTTCCCGGGCCCGGGAAGCGGCCCGCCGGGCCCGGGACCTGGTGCGCAAAAAGGGCGCCCTGGGGGACATGACCCTGCCGGGCAAGCTGGCGGACTGCCAGGAACGGGACCCCAAGCAACGGGAGCTTTACCTGGTGGAGGGCGACTCCGCCGGCGGCTCCGCCAAGCAGGCCCGGGACCGGCGCTTCCAGGCCATCCTCCCCCTCAAGGGGAAAATCATCAACGTGGAAAAGGCCCGGTTCGAAAAAATGCTGGAAAACTCGGAAATCCGCACCCTCATTTCCTCCCTGGGCTCGGACCTCACCCAGGAGCAGAAGGACCTGGAAAACCTGCGCTACCACAAGATCATCATCATGACCGACGCGGACATTGACGGCGCCCATATCCGGACTCTGCTGCTCACCTTTTTCTACCGCCAGATGCTTCCCCTCATCGAAGGCGGCCACCTGTACATCGCGCAGCCCCCCCTGTACCGGCTCACCCGGGGGAATGAAAAGATTTATCTCAAGGATGACAGCGGTTTTAAAAAGTATCTCCTCCAGCGGGGCACCGAAAAGAAACGCCTGCGCCTCTCCCCCGGACGCACCCTGGAAGGGCCGGCCCTGCACCAGGGACTGGAGAAGGTCATGGCCTACCAGGAGTACCTGGGCCGCTTTGAAAAGCGGGGCCTGGCCCGGGAGGTGTTGCGGGCGGTCCTGGATGACGGCCTGGTGGCCAAAGAAAGCCTTCGGAACGAAACCAAACTCCAGGCCCTGGTGGAGACCCTGAACGCCGGCCGTTGGACGGCGCGCCTGGAGCCGGACGACGAGCACCAGTCCTGGGCGGTTATTGTCTCTCCCCGGGAGCGGGAAGGGGCCGAGGTGCGCCTGGACTGGGAACTTTTGGGGGGCAGCGACTTTCAGGCCCTGGTGAAACTGGCCCAGGCCCTGGATGATTTCAAGACCCCGCCCCATATCGTGGAGAGCAAAGACCGCACCTGGGAATTCTCCACCCTGGAAGAATTTCTGGCCTTCATCCAGGAAGAAGGCCAGAAAGGCGTCACCATCCAGCGCTTCAAAGGCCTGGGGGAAATGAATCCGGACCAACTCTGGGAAACGACCATGGACCCGGAATCCCGCACGTTGTTAAAAGTAAACGTGGAGGACGGGGTGGCCGCGGATGAGATCTTTACCATCCTCATGGGCGACAAGGTGGAGCCGCGCCGGGAATTTATTCAGAACAATGTGCTTGAATTGAATGAATTGGATATATAATTTGAGGGAGTAGGGGTTCGGCGGCGAACGCCCCCAACCTTACACTTGCACCGTAGACAATTTTTTCACCTAAAGGAGGGATCGCTATGCACCGCAAAGCCAGCTTCAGAATCTTCGTCACTCGTCGGGAAATGCTATCCGTGGGCGATGTCCCCGACCATACCCTGATGCTCACCGAGATGGAAGGAACGCCCATTGATTATTCCCCGGGCGTGGCTGGAGAATTCGTCACCCGGCGCAGCGTCGGCTTCCATGACCGCATCAAAGGCGACGGCCCCATGCAAGGTTATGCCACCACCATTTACCAGGAAGGCGTGGTCTATTCCAAGTTTCACGGGGAAAAAATGGGGGCCATGACCAAGGGCACATGGGAGGTGATGAAAGGCATCGGCAAGTTAAATGGCCTCACGGGGGCCGGCGTCTTTACGGTCAGGCCATCTGAAAAGCATGGAGAGTTCATCCTGGAGATGGAAGGGGAATACGAGCTGAAGTAGAGCCCCCCGCCGGGGCGCGGGGATAGTCGGATTCGGCTGCTGCAGGGTTTTTCCTGGTGGGCATATCAGCGGACTCCCCTGCCGACATTTCTTATGGCGGAAACAAATATCCAAGTGGTTATCTGCGCCCAGTGCGGGACGGAAACCGAGGGGGCTGAGGCCCGGGAATATGCCGGGCAGCAGCTCTGTGAAGACTGCTTCATGGAGGCTCTCAGCCCCTTGCGCACCTGCGACCCCTGGGCCGTGCACCTGGCCCGCAGTCTGAAAGACCAGCCCGGCGGGCCGATGCTAACCGCCACCCAACGGCGCCTCTATGACCTGGTAAAGGAAAAGGGCGAGGTTTCCATGGCGGAAGCCATCCAGGCCATGAATCTTCCGGAAGCCGAACTGCGGCGGGAATTCGCCACCCTGCGCCATCTGGAACTGCTCCGGGCCTGCAAAAAAGGCGACCTTATTTTCCTCATCCCGTTTTGAGCGCCCCCCCCGCCGACCTGGATTACGCCTTGATCCGGCGCCTCGCCCGGGGCGACACCAGCGCCCTGACGGAACTCATCCGCCGCCACCAGACCCGCCTCTACCAGGTGGCCTACCGGCTGTTGAAAGACCCCCTGGGGGCCGAAGACGCCCTCCAGGAGGTCTTCATCAAGGTTTACGAAAACGCCCACCGCTTTGAGCCTAAAAGCACGGTGAGCGCCTGGCTCCACCGCATCACCGCCAACCACTGCTTGAACCTGCTGCGCCAGCGCCGCCCCCAGGAATCCCTGGACGGGGAAGATGCGCCCATGGTCCCGGATACCCAGGCCACCCCCCTGGAGGCCCTGGAGGAGGCGGACCTGTCCCGGCGGCTGGAGGAGCTGCTCAACGCCCTTCCGGAAAACCAGCGCCGGGCCTTGATTTTGAAGCGCTTCGGGGGCCTTTCCTACCAGGAAATCGCCGCAGAGATGGGCCTCAGCCCCCCGGCGGTGGATGGCCTCTTAAAACGCGCCCGCCAGACCTTGAAAAAGGCATTGGCGGATTTCTTGTAGGAGCGTTATCCGCACCTATTTTTATTCATAGATTACCACAGACCGGATAACCCTTGCCCCGCAACAGGGCTGGGCGCAGGTAATGAAAACCGAAAACTCTGTCTTTATAGCCCCACCCTTCAATCTGTATTATCATATGTCCCATGATGATCCACCAGCTTCTGGCCCGGGAGCATATTGAGCCTAATTTTGATCCCGGCGCCGCCGACCCCCTGAAGGCCCTGCTGGCCCTGGTGCGCTCCCGGGCCGGTCTGGCTGAGTCCCTGGAGCAGTTCGAAGCCGAAGAGCTGGAATTGCTCCACGGCTACCAGGGGGAAGGCCTGGCCGTGCTCCACAACCTCACCGACGCGGTGGACCGTCCCCTCCTGTTTTTGGCCTTAAGCCCCCAGGGGGTGGCGCTCAACGGCGAGCCCATCCAGGTGGCCGCGGTGCTCCTGTCGCCCATGAAAGAGAGTGGGGAGCATTTCCAGATCCTCTCCCGGCTCATCGCGCTGCTACGCCACCACCGCCTGCGGGAGGAACTCCTGGCCAACAAAGGGTCGGCGGAGGTCTGGCGGGCCCTCCGGCTCCAGGAGGAGGCGGGCCGGGAAAACTACTGGGTCCTGTCCCGGGAAGAGATTTTCGCAGAACTTCAGACCGGGGCAAATGGCCTGGCCCCGGAGGAAGCCCGCAAGCGCCTGGAGGAGATAGGCCCCAACCGCATAGAGCGGGTGCGCCGCCGCCCCCTCATCCTGCGCTTCGGCGCCAACTTTATTAACCTCTTCGCCCTGCTCCTCTGGGCCGCGTCGGTCCTGGCTTATCTTGCGGGCCTGCCGGAACTGGCCGCGGCCATCCCCCTGGTCATCCTGATTAACGGAGTGTTCAGCTTCTGGCAGGAATACCGGGCGGAAAAGGCCGTGGAGGCCCTGGCCCGGCTCATTCCCCGGCAAAGCCGGGTGGTGCGGGACAGTCAGGTCTGCCCGGTGGACGCCGGGGAGATTGTCCCCGGGGACATCATCCTCCTGGAGGCCGGGGACCACATCCCCGCGGACGCCCGGCTCATCGAGGCCGCGGACTTCCGGGTGGACAACAGCGCCCTCACCGGCGAGTCCCGCCCGGCCTACAAGACCGACGAGCCGGTGGAAGACGGCAAGGAATTCCTGTGGATGGAAATGCCCAACCTGGTTTTTGCCGGCACCGCGGCGGTGGCCGGCGACGCCCGGGGGGTGGTCCTGGCCACCGGCATGGACACCCAGTTGGGAAATATCGCCTCCCTCACCCAGCGGGTGGGAGACAAACCCAGCCCCTTGCAGCGGGAAATCCAGGTGGTGGTGAAAATTCAGGCGGCGGTGGCGGTGACCATCGGCCTGATTTTCTTCCTGGTGGGCGTGCTTACCGGCAAGCTCATTTTTTTCACCAGCCTCGTCTTCGCCATCGGCCTGATTGTGGCCTTTGTGCCCGAAGGCCTCCTGCCCACCCTGACCCTGTCCCTGGCCATGGGGGTGCAGCGCATGGCCCGGAAGCACGCCCTGGTGAAAAAGCTCTCCTCCGTGGAAACCCTGGGCGCGGCCACGGTCATCTGCACCGACAAGACCGGCACCCTGACCACCAACCAGATCATGGTGCAGCGCCTGTGGCTGGGAGGCGACCTGGTTTCGGTCACCGGCTCGGGTTTTGGCCTGGAGGGCCGCCTGGAACTGGACGGCCAAGAACTTCCCCCGGATCGGCTGACAAGCCCCTTGCTGGATTTGCTCACCTCTTGCGCCATCCTGTGCAACAACGCCTCCCTGAAAGGGAAGATGGGGGACCCCACGGAAGCCGCGCTGCTGGTGCTCGCCGTCAAGGCTGGAAAGAATGTGGAGCAAATCCGCAGCCAGGCCCCCCGCCTTAAGGCCTTTCCCTTTGAGTCGGTGCGCAAGCGCATGAGCTCCATCAATCAGTCATCCAAGGGGAAACCGCGTTGCTGGGTCAAGGGCGCGCCGGACACCCTGATTCCTCTATGCACCCATTTTATTGATTGGCAGGGGGAAAGCCGCGCCCTCACGCCCCGGGACCGGGCCGGGCTCATCCAGGTCATGAACGATCTGGCCCAGGAGGGCCTGCGGCTGCTGGCCCTGGCCTACCAAGAGGTCGGCGGCCCGGAACTTACCATGCCCCAGGCGGAATCGGGTTTGAGCCTCCTGGGCATAACCGGCATGATGGACCCGGCCCGGCCGGAAGTGCCCGGGGCCATTGAAAAATGCCGCCGGGCCGGGATCCGCATCATCATGGTCACCGGGGATTACGGCGGCACTGCCCAGGCGGTGGCCGGAAAAATCGGCATGAAAGTGGACCCCACGGCGCCCCTGTTCACCGGAGAGCAGGTGTCCCGCATGTCCGAAGTCCAGTTGCGTAAAGTGCTCCGAAGAAAAAACGACCTGATTTTTGCCCGGTCCTCTCCCGAGGAAAAGCTGCGCATCGTCCAGGCTCTCCTTAATCTGGGAGAGATCGTGGCGGTCACCGGCGACGGGGTGAACGACGGCCCGGCCTTGAAGGCCGCGGACATCGGCGTGGCCATGGGCCAACGGGGCACCGAGGTGAGCAAGGAGGCGGCCACCATGGTCCTCACCGACGACAATTTCGCCTCCATCGTGGCCGCCATCGAGGAAGGCCGGGCGGTTTACGCCAATATCAAGAAATTCATCACCTATATTTTCAACAGCAATATTCCTGAAGCGGTCCCCTTCGTTCTTTTTATTCTGTTCGGCATTCCCCTGCCTCTGAATATCATGCAAATCCTGGCGGTGGACCTGGGGACCGACCTCCTGCCGGGGCTGGCCCTGGGCGCGGAGCCTCCCGAGCCGGGGATCATGGACCGGCCCCCCAGGGCCAGGACGGACCACCTCATCGACTGGCCCCTGGCCGCCCGCTTCACCTTCCTGGGGCTGCTCAATGCCGGCGCGGCCATGGCCTCTTACTTTTTTGTCTATTTCATGGACGGCTGGCGGCCGGGGATGGAAATGGCCGCCGCCGGCCCTCTCTACGCCCGGGCCACCACCATGTGTCTGGCGGGCATCGTGGCCTCCCAGATCGGCATCGGCCTGGCCATCCGCACTGACCGGGAATCCGTTTTCAAGGTGGGGCTGTTTAGCAACCGCCTGCTGCTCTGGGGCATCGTCAGCGAAATCGGCATTCTGCTGGCCCTGAGCTACGTGCCCTTCCTCCAGCGCATTTTCAACACTGCGCCCTTGCAGGGGAGTGATTTTCTCTTTCTGCTCATCTTTCCTCCCCTGTTGCTGCTGGCCGAAGAGCTGCGCAAGGCCTGGGTGCGGCGGCGGGGAGACCGAAGACCGGAGATTAAAATCGTTGGCCTTCCTTTAAAAAATTTTGGGCGCCGGCGAGGGCGCCCCTGATTTCGGGGAAGTTATTGACTGGGGGATTATCTAGGCCTTGCGGTAAACTCCGGCGCTTCCTTCTCCCGGGGGGCGGATCGCCCCTTCTTCCACCAGGCGCTGCAGCAGGGGTTGAATCGTCTCCAGGTCGCAGTTGAGGAACCGGGCCGCCTCATCGGCGTAGAGTTCCCCCCGGGCCTCCAGGAGGGCCTTAAGCTGCTCGTAATAATCCTCCGCCTGGCAGCCCAGGCCTTTGGCCCAGTAAGAATTTGTCATCGGTTGCTCTGCCCCGCGCCAACGGCCTACTTGCCGGTGAGCTCCTCCACCTCTTCCTTGCCGTGGGCCATTTCCTCCGCCTGCTCCTGGTCGATCCGGAGCAGCATGGTCTGGAACTCGCCCACGTGGGTCTTTTCTTCCTTGGCGATATCCAGGAAGACCTTGCGGATGTCCTGGTTATCGGTGAGGGCCGCCAATTGCTCATAGAGGTTGATGGCGTCCAGCTCGGCGATGATGGCCACCCGCAGGATCTCTTTGTCCAGGTCTTCTTTCTTGATTTTGCTGAAATCCACCGGAATTTGGGAAAGCATGAGGACCTCCTTGCTATATCTGCGGATTACTGCCTGTGGGAATGGGTGTCAATCTCTCCTGCCATGATAAGCATCCACCCTAAAGGCGTCAAGGAGGGCGGGAAACACCCCTGAGCGGTGACCTTTAATAAATCGAAACCCTCTGAAAAAATTACCCAAAAAGTTATTTGCTTATCCTGAAAGGTGCATAAGAAAAATTTAGCCCCCGCGCCGATTTTTCAACTTTTAATTGTTATTAAAATAAGGCATTTTTAGGATGAAACCCATGGAAACCCGATGCAACCAGATTAAAGAGAACTTATCGGCCTGGCTGGACGGCGAACTGGAGGCCGGGGCGCGCCAGGCCGTGGCGGCCCACCTGAAGACCTGCGCCGCTTGCCGCCGGGAATTGGCCCGGCTCACCGCCTTGGATGAGGCCCTGGGGCGGCTGCAAGTCCCCGGGCCACCCCAGGTGGCGGAGCGAGTCCTGGCCCGCCTGGCCCGGCCCCGCCGCCGCTGGTGGCAGAACCTGGCCCTGGCGGCTTCCCTGGTCTTGGGCCTCACGGTGGGAGGCTCTCTGGCCTGGGATATGTATCTCCTTTTTCCCACTGCCGCCGCCAACGGCAACGGCGGGGAAATCCTGGTCCTGGAAGACTTTCACGACTTCCCCCAGGGTTCCCTGGGCGCCGTCCTGGTTTCCTATGGAGAAGAAGATAACGGCTCATGAAGCGCGATTGGCTCACATACCTGGTGATTTTTTCCCTGGCCCTGAACCTGGGGACCATCGGCACCCTGGTCTATTTGCGGTATCAGGATCGGCCGCCGGCCCCGCCGGAGGGTATGCCCCCGCCCCCGCCGGAGGGCTTGCCCCCGCCGCCTCCGCCCCTGCACTTCCAAGAGATGTGGGGGGCGCTTAACCTGGAGGAGGAGCAGCGTCAGGTCATGCGGCAGATGCTGCCGGAGCACCGTCGCCGGGTCATGGAAAACCGGCGAGACTTGGCCCGGAAACGCCAGGAGTTTTTTGACCTGATCAAAGGTCCGGACCCCCAGTGGGAAGCCATGCGGGCCAAGATTCGGGAGATCAGCGCGCTCCAGGGCGAACTGGAAGAAGAGATGGCCCGCTTCCTCCTGGATATCAAGAAGCACTTGAAACCTGAGCAGCACGCGGCCTTCGCGGACCTGGTGAAACATCGCCTGGGCCGCATGGACCGTCCCCCGGGGGGCCCCCCCGGACCCCCGGGCTGGGGCAAAGGCATGGGTATGGGCCGCGGCCCCATGGGGCCGAAGGGACCTATGGGACCCATGGGTCCGCCGCCTTTACCGCCGGATTAACAATTACGGTGCGCCCGGCGCACCTTATCCCGAAAGGAGTTATATTCCATGAAGACCCCCAAATGGCTGGCCGGCTGCCTGGCCTTAATCCTGGGCGGCACGTTGATGGGCGCAGACCTGAGCTATGCCCAGGCCCGGGGACAAGGAGCCTGGTGCCCCAATTTCGCCTTCCGGGGCGGCGGCCAGGGCCGGGGACCGGGCAACGTCAATTGCCCCAACTATCCGGGCTTCCAACGGCGGCAGGGGCCGGCATGGAGCGGTAATCCTCAGGGCCGGGGGCCCCGGGGATCCCGGGGCGGCGGGGGTGGCCGGTTTGCTCCCGCGACCAGCACCCCGGACGGCTCCCCATAGGTTTTATGTCTTAAATAATCAGGGCGCGACCTCCCTCGCCCCATTCTCTCCTCTCTCCCCAGAGCACAGCCCGAAGGCTGTGCTTTTTTTTCAATAATTTACCGCCAAGACCCACTTCGGTGGTGCTGGCCCGAGGCCTTCTCTAGCTATCCCGCGGCCGGTGATCCAGAAAATGTCCCATGAGGCTTGAGAATTTGTTCCTGACAGATTAATATATATTAAAGACATTGATTGAGAGTCCAAAACGTCAACTATTCCGAATGCCCGTTATGCCTGACAAGAGGAACGCCACTCAAGGGCAATTGCCGATACGGATCAGCGGTTTCGCGGCAGTCTGTTTTGCGGTCTTGCTGGCCATGGTTGCTGCTGGCTGCAGCGGAGATTCAGACCAGGTCACGGTGGATTTTGCCAAGACTTTGCCCGCGACCCGGCCCGCCCAGCACTCCCGCGAGACGGACGCCCTCCGGGGGGCGGTGGCGGCCATGATCTCCCCCCGGGAGACCTATATCCACTACCGGGAGCTCCTGGCCTATGCGGCTCGCAAGTCGGGAAAAGACCTGGAATTCGTGCAGCGCAAGACTTATGAGGAGATAAATGAGCTGCTGGGAAAAGGCGAGGTCGACCTGGCCTTTATCTGTTCCGGCCCCTATGCCTTGGCCAAAGACCGTTACGGCTTCGTTCCCCTGGCCGCCCCGGAGGTCCAGGGAAGCACCTTCTACCAGTCTTATTTGATCGTGAACCAGAACAGCGCCTTCCAGGGGCTGACCAGTCTAAAAGGCCTTTCCTTCGCCTTCACCGACCCCGAATCCAACACCGGGAAACTCGTCCCCACCTTCTGGCTGGCGGAACTGAACCAGCGGCCCGAAATCTTTTTCAGCCAAATCACTTACACTTATAGCCATGACAACTCTATCCTGGCGGTGGCCCGGGGCCTGGTGGCGGCCGCGGCCGTGGATGGGCTGGTATGGGAATATTATCAGGCCACCAACCCTGAATACACTTCCAAAACCCGAATTATCAAGAAGTCCGAACCCTATGGCATCCCACCCCTGGTGGCTTCCCGGCGCCTGCCGGCGGTAGAGCGGGAGCGGCTTGAGCAAACCCTCTTAACCATGCACCAGGACTCGGAAGGCAAAAAAATTCTGGCCGGGCTCCTGATTGACCGCTTCCTGCCCCCAAAGGAAGAGTGGTATGAGCCCATCCGGTCCATGCACCGCCGTCTGGCCGACCTCAAGGAACAGCCGCATGCTGCTCAGCCTTAAGAGCAAGCTCCTGGCCACCATTTCGGCCATCGTCATCCTCACCGGCCTGGCCATCGCCGGCGTCGTCACCCAGAGATACAGCGGCGCCCTGCGCCAGGAAATGATGGGCCAGTCGGAGAACTTGGCCCACGGCATCGCTCTGGACGCCTCTGACCGGATTCTCATCAACGACCTGGTAGGGCTCCAGAAAATGCTGGACCAACAAAGCCGCATTCACCCTGCCCTTGCCTACCTGTTCATCCTCAAAGATGGGCGGGTTCTGGCCCATACCTTTGACCAGGGCGCGCCCGCCGACTTACTGGAGGCCAACCTGCCGGTGTCCCCGGTTCAGCCCGGCTTTCGACGGGTCGTCTCGCAAAAGGGGAACCATTACCTGGATACTGCCTGGCCTATCTTCGAAGGCAAGGCTGGAATTTTACGGCTGGGATTTTCCGAAAGCCGCTACCGCAGTCAATTGGCCAAGCTTTGGGGGGAGATCGGTTTAATAACCCTGGGGCTGCTGGTATTGGCGTTATGGGGCGGTCTTTTGTTTGTCCGGCGCATCACCAGGCCCCTGGCGGCCTTGGTGGCGGCAACGCAGGAGATTGACCGGGGAGAGCCCCATGTCCGGGTGGAAGTGAAAGGAAAGGATGAGATCGCCACTTTGGCGGCTTCCTTCAATCAGATGGTGTCCCGCCAGGAGGAGTATACCCGTCGTCTGGAAGAACAGACCCTGGAACTGGAGCGGGCTTACGGACAGGCCCGGACCGCTTGCCAGATCGTGCAGGAGGTGGGCGCTCTTTACACCCTGCAGGAGATGGGCGCCTTTTTGCTGAAAAAGCTCCGGGAGGCCCTCCTTTGCCCCCACATTGCCTTGCTGGTCCTGAATGGCGCCCAGGATACGGTCTTTGTGTTGTCCGAGGGGGAAGGCGTCGCCGTATTCAGGGATCCTCCGGTGGTTAAAGCGGCCCGGGGCGCCCTGGAGGGCTTGACCGTCGGCAGTCTCCCCCGGGAACTGGCTCAAAAACTTCCCGTTATCGCCCCCGATTCTTTCACTACAGAGAACCAGGCCCTCATCCCCTTTACGGACAATCACATCCGCGGTGCAGCCGTTATCGCCTGCCCGGACTGTTTCCACGGCAACTCCGAGCAAATTCAGTGGGTGGGGCTGGTCCTCAGGCAGAACGCCGGGGCCTTGGGAAGGGCCATTTTGCATGAAGAAGAGATGGGCAGCCTCAAAGGGCGGGTGGAGGCCCAGGCCGGCTTTGGCGAGATCATCGGCAAAGCCCCCAAGATGCAGGTGGTGTACAAGCTCATCGAAGACGTGGCCTCTTCCGACGCCACCGTCTTGATTCAGGGGGAAAGCGGCGCCGGCAAGGAACTGGTGGCCCGGGCCATCCACCACTTAAGCCCTCGCCAGGCCAAGCCCTTAGTGGTGATCAACTGTTCGGCCTACCCCGCCACTTTGCTGGAAAGCGAACTCTTCGGACACGAAAAAGGAGCCTTTACCGGCGCCACGCGGCAAAAGCCGGGGCGTTTTGAGCAGGCCAACGGCGGTACGGTATTCCTGGACGAGATCGGCGAAATTCCTCCGCCGGCCCAGATCAAACTCTTGCGGGTGTTGCAAACCCGCAAATTTGAACGAGTAGGGGGAGAAAAGACCCTCACCGTGGACGTGCGCGTCCTGGCGGCCACCAATAAAGACTTGATGCAGGAGGTGGAGAAGAGGAATTTCAGGGAGGACCTGTTCTATCGCCTCAATGTCATCCCTATTGTCCTGCCGCCGCTACGGGACCGCAGAAACGATATTCCTTTGCTGGCGCTCCACTTTCTCCGGCGATTCGCCGCGGAGCAAGGCAAGAACCTCAGGGAAATCAGTTCCGGCGCCATGCGGCTCCTGCTGGATTATCCCTGGCCGGGCAACGTCAGGGAACTGGAGAACTCCATAGAACACGCCGTTGTCCTGGCCAAAGGCAGCCAATTGGAGGCCTGGGATTTGCCCTCCGCCCTCCGTCATCCCACCTCCAGCTTGCCCCTGTGTATGGCTGACCAGGAGCTTAATCTACTGCTTAATATTTTGGAAGAATGCGGCTGGAATAAAAAACTGGCGGCCCAGCGCCTGGGGATCAGCCGCAGCACCGTGTACGCCATTCTCCGGAGACATAACATCTCCAAACCTACGACTCACTGAAAAAGGCGCCGAAAAGGGTTTGAGGAGCCTCACCCAAAAGTAACTTGTGTCCAACCACCATGAACGCGTCTTATTTTGCGACACGGTTATTCAATTGATATTATTGGAAAATAAGCTATTGTGTATAAATCGTGTCGGCCGGCTCTTTCAGGCGGGAACTGAAAAGTATCTGAAATTATTGCTACCTCCCCAACCTCCCAAAATCTTTGCATCCCTTATGTGAGAACCACTAAGCTCACCTGCTTCTCCTCGAAAAATTTCACAAGTATTTAAAGGCACTTGCGAGCCGGGCATCAATCTTGCTCATATCTTACCAAAGTTCTGGGCGGGGAAGGTGCATGAAAAAACCGGGGGTGTTGGTGGTGGCGGGCGGCAGAGGACCTGGACATGATGTCTGTTCGCTGCTGCAAGAACTGAATTATGCCCCCACCCTCGTCCACTCGCTTAAAGATCTGGAGCAAGAGCTGCAAAAGGACGCGGAGGTCGCCGTGATCCTGGATCTGGATACCGTGCCGGTAAACCACCAGTTTCTCCGGGGCTTGAGAAAGATCCATCCCCGGCTTCATTTGCTGGGGATTTCCGAGTTGTCATATCACCCTGGATTAGAGGAAGTTATCGGCTCCCACCTCCTGGCCTGCCTGGTCCAGCCCCTGGATGCGGAGGAACTCTGCTTCTGGCTAAAAAGCATCAGTGAAAATATTTCCAACCCGGAAGGGGGGGGCAGTAGGGTGAACACAGGCAGCTTCATTTCCGGGCGACGGCACAGAAAGTAAACCTCAAGGCCTGGCGGTTAAGCGGACCAAGGCCCAAAACTATTTCGGCAACAGGAACGGCCCGCCGGTCAATGAAAGCAGTTAGAAGATTTTTCACGCAACAAAAGGAGGTCACCCATGGCCAGAGATTTACCGGTTGAAGACCCCTTGGTCCGAATGCAGCGGGACCTCAAGCGGGCCTTGCAGAAAAACCCCAAGGACCTCAAGTGGGGCATGGTCATCGACATCGCCAAGTGTATCGGCTGTCACGCCTGCACCATTGGCTGCGTCGCGGAGAATAAACTGCCCCCTGGGGTAGTTTATCGAGTGGTGCTGGAGGAGGAGACCGGGCGCTACCCCTATGTGGGGCGGCGTTTTGTTCCCCGGCCTTGCCTGCACTGCCAGAACCCCCCCTGTACCAAGGCCTGTCCGGTGACGGCCACCTGGCAAACCGAACAAGGGGTGGTGATCGTGGATTACAACCGGTGCATCGGCTGCCGCTACTGCCTGGTGGCCTGCCCCTATGCGGCCCGCACTTCCGATTTTGGCGAGTGGTACACGGCGGAGACCGCGGAGCTGCCGGGCAAACTCTATGGCCAGAAAGCCGCGGCCAATGGTTATGAAGCTCACCCCGCGGCAGAGTACGGCAGGAAATGGCCGGACCGGGACCACGACTCGCCCGTGGGCAATGCCCGCAAATGCCATTTCTGTCTGCATCGCCTCAAGGTGGGCATGCTGCCGGCCTGCACCACTTCATGCGTGGGCCGGGCCACCATTTTTGGAGACCGCACTGACCCAAACAGCCTGGTGTACGAGACGATCGGCTCACCCCGGGTATTCGTCCTCAAGGAGGAACTGGGGACGCGTCCCTCGGTGTATTACTTGAAGTAGCGGGGGCGGGTGCGATGATAACGAAGAAATGGGAAAAGAACCTGATCATTTTGACGATCATTGGTTTGGTGGTGGGCAGTTGGGGCATGTACCAGCGTCTGGCCCACGGGCACTTGGCCATGAACTACGGCTCCTTTGTGCCTTGGGGTCTATGGGTGGCCTTTGACCTCTTCTTTCTGGGGCTGACCGCCGGAGCTTTCCTTATAACCGTTCTCACCTATGTCTTCAGGATCAAACTGCTGGCCGATTTGGGGCCCCTGGCGGTCTTCACGGTGCTGGTGACCCTCATGTGCGAGGTTATTATCATCAGCCTGGACCTGGGCCATCCGTGGCGGGTTTACCGCTTTCTCCTCAGCCCCAACATCGGCTCCATGCTCTTCTGGCTGGTGGTCTTCATCACCTCCATGTGGATTATTTATGTGCCCTGGCTCTACTTTCTACTCAGAGAGCAACTGGTTGCCTGGGGCAATGACGAGACCCGGCCGGGACACAAAATCTACCGCTTCCTGGCCTTGGGCAAGACGGCTTACACAGACCAAGAGCGGCAGCGGGATAGCCGCCGTTCCCGCTTTCTTTCCTATATCAGCCTGCCCATCGGCCTCATCTTCTTCGGGGCCCACGGCGCGATTTTCGCCATTTTGCACAACCGGCCCATCTGGAACAGCGCCATGCTGCCGCTTATTTTCATCGTGGCGGCAATGCTCTCCGGCGGGGCCTTAATTACTTTCCTTGCCTACCTCTATCAACCCAGCGATGAGCTGATCCAACCCCTGGGACGAGTAATTCTCCTCACCCTGCTTTCTTTTCTTTTCCTGGAGGGCTTGCAACTCTTCGTGGGCTATCAGTCCAAAATCACGGGGATCGTCACCAGCCTGGACCTCATAACCATCGGCCCTTACTGGTGGGCTTTCTGGATTGTCCACTTTTTGATCGGCAGCTTGATCCCGGCCTACCTCCTCATAAGGTATCCGGAAAACTCCAAGATGGTGGCTGTCGCCTGTTTTATTATCATGGTCACCTTTCTTTCAGTGCGATTGAACTACTTGATCCCGGACATGGCCGTGTACAAGCTGGAAGGGCTGCAGAATACTTTCTATCACCAGCGCTTACGGCCTGAATACGTACCCAATCTGAACGAATGGCTGGTGAGCGTCTGGGTGATTTCTTTGGGACTGCTGACTTTTTTGCTGGGCACCCGCTGGCTGCCGGTGATCCAGGCCGGAAAGGGCGAAGAACAACCTGTTTAAAGGAGAAGGGAGCCGCACATGAACGAGAAATTATTCAGAACCCTCTTGGGGATCAGTATCCTGGGCCTGCTCATCGGCACCGGAGGCCTTATCAATTTCTTTATCCATGGGAAATCCACCCTGGCCCTGGGCTCGTACATTCCCTGGGGACTCTGGGTATCCCTCTACACTTTCTTTCTGGGATTGACGGCCGGGGCGTTTCTCATCACCATTCTGACCTATGTGTTCCGGATCAAAGTCTTTTACGGCATCGGCCCCTTGGCGGCCTTCACCGTAGTGGTGGTCATTATCTGTGAGATAATCATCATCACCCTGGACCTGGGCCATCCAGTGCGCATGTATCGGCTTCTTATCACGCCGGGCTTCAAGTCCATGATCTTCTGGATGGTGGTCTTCACCATGGCCATGCTGATCATCTATATATTGGAAACCTATTATCTGCTGCGGGAAGAAATCATCCACTGGTCCCAGGACCCCGGGATTAAAAATAGGAAAATTTACCAATCCCTAGCCCTGGGGCGCACCGCCTATACGGAAGAGGATCGGCAGCAGGATCAGCGGCGGGTGCGCCTCCTCTCCCTTCTCAGCATCCCCGTGGGCCTGTTTTTCTACGGGTCCAACGGTGCGGTGTTCGCGGTGTTATTGAACCGGCCCATCTGGAACAGCACTCTCACCCCCCTGCTGTTCATCATCAGCGCCCTGGTCTCCGGCGGCGCCCTGATTGTGCTCCTGACGTTTATGTTCAAGCGGGATGATAACGTCATTCACCTCCTGGGCCTCACCATCCGCTTTCTTCTCGTGGTCATGCTGATTTTGGAATTCCTCCATTTCTTTATCAGTTACCAGTGGGACGTGGTCTATATCGTCGCTGCCCTGGATTTGGTCCTCTACGGGCCTTACTGGTGGAACTTCTGGATCGTCCACATAGCCGTGGGCAGTCTTTTGCCTCTGTACCTCATGATCTTTTACCCTTACAACTCCCGCCTGTTGGCCTGGGCCTGTTTTCTCATCGTTTTCACCTTCATCGCCTTCCGCTTGAATTTTGTTATCCCCGATCAGGCGGTCTACAAGCTGGAAGGTCTGGATGCGTCATACTTCCATGACCGTTTGCGCACCGCGTATGTCCCCAACCTGACGGAATGGCTGGTGAGCCTCTGGGTGATTTCCCTGGGCTTGCTGGCCTTCTTGCTGGGCGCCCGCTGGCTGCCGGTTATCCAAGCTGGGAGAGGAGAAGAAGAGCATGTCTAATAAAAAGTCCAACGCCATCGATGAATTTCGGGAGATTGTCGACGCCCGCATGGACCGGCGGTACTTCCTCAAATGCACGGCTTTCCTGGGCGGCTCTCTGCTTGCCGGCCACTACCTGGCGCGGTTCGCCCAGGCCGCCGGGGGCGGGGTTGATTGGTCCACCCTGGACCTGCCCATCGGGGACGCCTATGTCCACCATCTGCCGGAGAACCAGATTTATTCCGTCTGCCAGCAGTGCAACACCAACTGCGGCATCAAAGTAAAACTGGTGGACGGGCTGGTGGCCAAGATCGACGGCAACCCTTACAGCCCCTGGACTTTGACGCCCCACATCCCTTACAAAACCCCCATCACGGAAGCGGCCACCATCGAGGGGGCCATCTGTCCCAAGGGGCAGGCCGGCATTCAGGCCCTTTACGACCCCTATCGCCTCGTCAAGGTGCTGAAACGGGCCGGGAAGCGGGGGGAAAACAAATGGCAGACCATTCCCTTCGAACAAGCCCTTAACGAAATGGTCAACGGCGGCAACCTCTTCGGCGAAGGCCCGGTGGAGGGGCTCAAGGATATCCTGACCTTGCGGGATCCCAAGCTCGCCAAGGAACTGGCGGAAGATTCGGACCAGGTGGCCGCCAAAAAGATGGCCCTGGACGACTTCAAGAAAAAACACGCGGCCCATCTCAAACACCTCATCGACCCGGAGCACCCGGACCTGGGCCCCAAAAACAACCAGTTCTGTCTCAACTGGGGCCGCCTCAAAGCCGGCCGGGGCGATCTCTTGAAGCGTTTGGTGGGCGCCATGGGGTCGGTCAACGCCCACGGCCACACCACTGTCTGCCAGGGGTCCCTCTACTTCACTTGCAAGGCCATGAGCGACCAGTTCACGGAGGGCAAGTGGACCGGGGGCAGCAAGTTCTACTGGCAGGCGGACACCGGCAATTGCGAGTTCATTATGTTTGTGGGCGCCAGCCCCTACGAAGGCAACTACGGACCTCCCCTCCGGGGTCAGAAGCTAACCCAGGGTCTCATCGACGGCCGCCTGAAGATCGCGGTGGTGGACCCCCGTTGCTCCAAAACCGCGGCCCGGGCCTGGAAGTGGCTGCCGGTGAGGCCTAACGGCGTGGCCGCGGTGGCCTTTGGCATGATGCACTGGATCATGGAAAATAAGCGCTACGACGCCCGGTATCTGGCCAACGCCAACAAGGCCGCGGCCAAGGCGGACAACGAGCCCACCTGGACTCAAACCGCCTGGCTGGTGAAGATTAAAGAAGACGGCGCCCCCGGGACTTTCCTGCGGGGCTCCGACCTGGGTCTGCCCAAGGAAAAGCGCGCCCAGAAGGAAGGCGGCGACTGGGAGTTTGACCCTTTTGTGGTCCTAAGCGGCGGCCAGCCCAAAACCTTCGACCCCAACAGCGACACCGAGGCGGCGGAGGGCGACCTCCTGGTGGACGCCGAGGTCCAAGGCATCCGGGTCAAGAGCGTGTTCCAGATTTTGAAGGAGACCGTCACCTCCAAGAAGCTGGCCGAATGGGCCAAGATAGCCGGGGTGGACCCGGACGATCTGGCGGAGCTGGCCCGGGAGTTTACCAGCCACGGCAAGCGGGCCGTGGCCGATATTCACCGGGGCGTCTCCCAGCACACCTCCGGGTTTTACAATGTCCTCGCTTACATGACCCTCAACGTCCTCATCGGCAACCATGACTGGATGGGCGGTCTGGCCAAGGCCACCACCTTTGACATCATGGGGGAGAAGGAAGGGAGCAACAAGCCCTTCAATCTCGGCAAGCAGAGCGGCAAGCTCAAGACCTGGGGGGTGTCCATCATCCGCCACGAAAAGGCGTACGACAAGAGCACCATTTTCAAGGGCTTTCCGGCCAAGCGGCCCTGGTACCCCTTTGCCAGCGACATTTATCAGGAAGTCATTCCCAGCATGGGGGACGCCTACCCCTATCCCATCAAGGCCATGATGCTTTACATGGCGTCGCCGGTGTACGCTCTGCCCGCGGGGCACGAACTCATCAAGATCTTGTCGGACCCCAAAAAAATCCCCCTCATTTTCGCCTCGGACATCGTCATCGGCGAAACCACCATGTACGCGGACTACATCTTCCCGGACCTGACCTTCCTGGAGCGCTGGGAATTTTCCGGCTCCCACCCCTCGGTGACCCCCAAGGTGGCGCCTTTCCGGCAGCCGGCCGCGCCGCCCCTGACGGACACGGTTACGGTCTATGGCGAAAAGATGCCCCTGTCCCTGGAGTCCATGGTCCTGGGGCTGGCTGAAAAGCTGAAGCTGCCCGGCTTTGGCGAAAACGCCTTCGGGCCCGGCCTCCACTTGAAGCGGGACGAGGACCTGTACCTGCGCATGGTGGCCAATATCGCGTTCGGCGACAAGCCCGACGGCTCGGAAAAGGCGCCGGCGGCCAGCGCCGAGGAAATCCAGATTTTCGAAAAAGCCCGGCGCCATCTGCCGCCCACCATCTTTGATCTCAAGCGCTGGCAGGCGGTGGTGGGGCCGGATTGGTGGCCCCTGGCGATGTATGTCATGAACCGCGGCGGCCGCTTCCAGGAGTATCAAAAGGCTTACAAAGACGGGCAATTGGCCAACAAGTATGGCAAGCTGGTGGGCCTCTATTTCGACAAGCTGGTCACCACCAAGAACGCCATGACCGGCAAGCCTTACGTGGGCCACGCCCACTTTATGGATAGCCCCGCGGATGTCCTGGGCCGCAAGCTGGATGATGAGGCTAAGGGGTTCGACCTTACCCTCATCACCCATCGCCATATCGCCCAATGCAAATCTCGAACTTCCGGCAACTACTGGCTCCAGGCGCTCTACCCGGAGAATTTCATTGAAATCTCCTCGGCGGATGCCCGGCGGCTCAAGCTTTCCAACGGCGACCGGGTGAAGGTGATTTCTCCAACAAATGAAGAAGGCGTCTGGGATCTGGCCCCGGGCCGCAAGAAGCCCATGATCGGCAAAGTGCAGATTGTGGAGGGCCTGCGGCCGGGAGTGACGACCTTCTCCCTGGGCCACGGCCATTGGGCCTATGGAGCGGCAAGGGTCGTCGTCGACGGGGTGACCGTCCCCGGCGATTCCCGCCGGGGCGCCGGCGTCCATGCCAATGCCGCCATGCGGGTGGACCCGGTGTTGAAAAACACCGGCTTGGTGGACCTGGTGGGCGGCAGCGCCGTGTTCTACCAGACCCAGGTGAAGCTGGTGAAAGTGTAGGGCGCGTCTTACGCGCCAAATGGTGTTAAAAATGGTGCGTGAGACGCACCCTACAGGAAACTCAAAGCCATGAAATCCTTTGACGAACTTTTGGCGGAATCCGTCGCCGCCCACGGGCACCTCTGCCCGGGGCAGGTGGTGGGGGTGCGCCTGGCCCTCCTGGGCCTGCGTCTCCTGGGATTTGAGGCGCCCCCCACCCTTCCCCAGCTCAAAAAGCTCATCGTCTTCGTGGAAATGGACCGCTGCACCGGCGACGCGGTGGCCCACACCTCCGGGGTCAAACTGGGGCGGCGGTCCTTGAAGTTCGTGGACTACGGCATCATGGCCGCCACTTTCGTCAACCTGGCCACGGACCAGGCCTTCCGGGTCATTTCCACCGAAGAGTCCCGGGATCTGGCCGACCTGTACGCTCCGGCGGAGCCGGACCATTACCGCCGGCAACTGCTGGCATACAAGGTCATGCCGGACAGCGTCATGTTCCGGGTCCAGGAGGTGAAAGTTGATCTTTCAGAGTATGACCTGCCCGGCCCCACCCGGCGGAAAGCCGTCTGCGGGAAGTGTGGGCAGGTGGTGCGGGATAACCGGGAAGTAAAGCAAAACGGCGCCGTTTACTGCCGCCCGTGCGCCTGGGGGGCCTATTTCACCTTGGCCCGGGAGATCGCCTGGCCGGAGATGAACTGGGCCCCCGGCCCGGCCGTCAACCCCGGCCGGCCCATTGACTTAGACCTGCATGAGGCCATGCCTCGGGTGGGTTGACATACGGGGACGCGAGATGATTAAAACCGTTAAACTGGAAGAGGCGGTGGGGCTGGAGCTGGCGCATGATATCACGGAAATCCGGCCGGGGGAGTTCAAAGGTCCAGCCTTCCACAAGGGGCACAAAGTCTGCGAGGACGACGTCTGCCGCCTTCAGCGCCTGGGGAAAAATCACCTGTATGTGATTGACCTGGAAGATGACGAAATCCACGAAAACGAAGCCGCCGCCATCCTGGCCGGGGCCTTAGCCGGAGACGGGGTGGTGTGGGAAAACAACCCCCGGGAAGGCAAGATCGACCTGTATGCCGCTTACGACGGCCTCCTCAAGGTGGATGTGCCGTCTCTGGCTGCGTTCAACCTGGTGGATGAGGTCATGGGCGCCACCCTGCACAACCACACCCGGGTGCGCCAGGGCGAGAAAGTGGCGGCCACCCGGGCCATTCCCCTCATCATGAAGCGGGCCGCCATCGACCGGGCCGCGGCCATAGCCCGGCAAAACGGCGCGGTGGTGTCGGTGACTCCTTTGCGGCCGGCCCGGGCCGGCCTGATCATTACCGGCAATGAAGTCTATCATGGCTTGATCCAGGACCGGTTTGTCCCCATTCTTACCCGGAAAGTGACGGCCCTGGGGTCTGAGGTGGCGGCGGTGGACTTTCTCCCGGACGACGCCCTGGCCATCGCCCGCACCATCCGGAGCCGTCTGGACCAGGGCTGCGACTTGCTGATGCTCACTGGCGGCATGAGCGTCGATCCCGACGACGTCACCCGCCACGGCATCCGCCTGGCCGGAGCCGCGGAGGTGCATTACGGCACCGCGGTGCTCCCCGGCGCCATGTTTCTGGTGGCTTACATGGGCCCGGCGGTTATTTTGGGAGTCCCGGCCTGCGCCCTCCATCACCCGGTGACGGTGCTGGACCTGGTGCTGCCCCGGATTTTGGCAGGGGAACGCCTCGGCAAAAAAGAGCTGGCTCTCTTGGGGCACGGCGGCCTCTGCCGGGACTGCCCGGAATGCAGGCATCCCGATTGTTCCTTTGGTAAGGGCGGTTAAGTCATGGAAGAAGAGGGAGGGCTCCGGAGAATCAACTACTTGCGGATGTCCATCACGGACCGCTGCAACCTTCGCTGTGTCTACTGCACTTATTGGCAGGAGTGGAAAAAGTTGCCATCCACGGAAATCCTGCGGTACGAGGAATTGTTGCGGTTAGCCGCGGTAGCGGCCGAAGCGGGCATTCGCAAAATCAGGGTCACCGGCGGCGAGCCGCTGGCGCGCCGCGGCGTGCTAGGTTTCTTACATAGTCTTAATCAAGTGCCCGGGATTGAGGAAGTCTGCCTGACCACCAACGGCATAATGCTGCTGGAACTGGCGCCGGCTCTTTATGAAACGGGCTTACGCCACCTCAACCTCAGTCTCGACACCTTGCGGCCAGAGCGTTACCGGAAGATCACCGGCAGGAATAAATGGCGAGAAGTTATGGCCGGCCTGGAATCGGCCCTGTCCTTGGGTTTTCAGCCCTTGAAAATTAACTGCGTGGCGCTCCAGGGCATCAATGATGATGAACTGGTGGATTTGGCGCTCTTAGCCCGGGACTATCCCCTTCAGATACGGTTCATAGAACTTATGCCCAGTGTTTCCAGGGGATGGTGGGATCGCCATTTTCTCCCCTTGTCGGAGGTGCGCCGGCGCCTTGCGGTTCTGGGGTTTCCCCGTCCGGCGCCCCGGCAGGCCTCCGCCGGTCCGGCCCAGGTCTTCCGGTTGCCGGGGTTCAAAGGAGAGCTGGGGTTTATCAGTCCCATAAGCGAGCATCATTGCCGCACCTGCAACCGCCTCCGCCTTACGGCCGCCGGGCAATTGCGGCCGTGCCTGGCCGGCCTGCTGGAGCTGGACATTAAGGGCCCATTACGCCGGGGCGCCGCCGATCCATGGTTGTTTCATGTTTTTGAAGAGGCCATCCAATCAAAAAACAGGGACTGGAGAATCCCTTTGCGTAGATGCACCTTCCCGGCCATGGCCGGCATGGGAGGATGAGCCGGCCTTGCTAGTTGGAGGGCTTTCCCACCGGCGCTTCCCACCCGGCACAGCCTGCGCCTGGATTCCCATGCCGATTAACCCGGACCATCTCCGTTGGAAAAACCCGGCCCGGGATCGTAGGAAGGCCTCCCGGCAAAAGTCCTTAACCCTGAAATACTGGTTCTCCCTGGGAGCCCGGAGTGACAGTTTTTATCAGTAATGGGTAACCGGCTAAATTTGATGGTTTTTTAATCCCCAGCCCCCAGGACTTAATTTTATTGTTTGACAGGTGCTGGTAATGATATTAAAATTTATCCAGGTAAGGCCCGCTAACCCAAGGGAATTTAATCAGTCAGGGGAATGGGGTACGGCCCGCTCCCCTGATTTTTTTATTCCGGGCCCGGGGGCCTTTCCCCAGGAAGGGAGAAATTCGAGGAGGATTGGTGTAATGCGAGCAAGAGGGCGGGTCAAGTGGTTCAACGATTCCAAGGGGTATGGGTTTATTTCCCAAGAGGATGGGCCGGATGTGTTCGTTCATCACAGCAGCATTCAGGGTGAAGGCTTCCGCACCCTGAAGGAAGACCAGGAAGTGGAATTTGAAGTCGTTGAAGGCCGCAAAGGCCCCCAGGCCCACGACGTGGTGAAACTTTAGTGCAGTCCCGCCGGGGTTGCAGCCCCGGCGCCTGCAGGAGAAATTATGACCGATATAATGGTAAAAGACGGAGTTTACGTCCAGGTGCACTATACGGGCACCCTGGAGGATAAATCAGTGTTTGACTCCAGCGAAGGCCGGGGCCCCCTGGAGTTCAAGGTAAACAGCGGCAGCGTCATCCCCGGGTTCAATGACGCGGTCCTGGGCATGGCCCTGGAGGAAGAAAAAGAGATCATCCTGCCCCCGGACCAGGCCTACGGCGAGCCCCACCCGGAGGCCATCCGGGAATTTCCCGCGCAAGTGCTCCAAGGGAACAAGATCCAGGTGGGCCAGGTGCTGGGGTTCAACAGCCCTCAAGGTCCGGTGCATGGCCGCGTGGTGTCCATGGACACGGACAAATTCGAGGTGGATTTCAACCACCCCCTGGCCGGGAAGACCTTGACGTTCAAACTCAGGGTGGTGGGCATCACCGACACCCCCACCCAGGCGAGCTGTGGGTGCGGTTGCGCTCCCAACACCGACTGCGGGACTACCTGCGGGTAAACTTTCTCACCACTAAGACCGAGTTGCGCTCAAAGAGGTAATTTTGAGTTTGTCATTCTGAACGGAGCGAAGCGGAGTGAAGAATCTAGATTCTTCGCTGCGCTCAGAATGACAATTCTACTCGTTTGAGCGCAACTTGGTATAAGACACCAGGCACAAAAGAATCACCAAGAATAATATTATAGGTGTTGGCGCCGGTTGCGCCAGCACCTATAGTATTTTCGAGTATTGCCTTAACTCCGAAAAGCGAATAGCCGCTTTTTCGAAGGAAATACCAACATCAAAAAATAGTAATGGCACAGCCTCTGGCCTGTGGGCAACATGGTGGATTCGGGAAGTTTAACCACGGGCTGGAAGTCTGTGCCAATAGTACCGTTTTCGGTTTTCGGTTAGTAATACCGTGTCCGCTTTCAGGTGCAACAAACTCAACCTGTAACTTATTGATAAATCTTATTTATTTTAACCGAAAACCGAAGACCGAAAACCGAAAACGGTATAAAACCTGGAATACCAATAAGTTACAAATTGTATTTGTTGCATTTGAAAGGGAAAAAGTATAATACCAAGTCGCAGTCGAAAGGCAACAGTTGGGCGTGATTTATCACGCCCGCCTT
>Ga0194125_10002394_pt1 | contig 31027 bp, 28 predicted proteins | sample TA2KigC250mmetaG_FD_148626 | JGI IMG/M metagenome (GOLD analysis project Ga0194125, IMG submission 148626) | Freshwater microbial communities from Lake Tanganyika, Tanzania - TA2015034 Kigoma Deep Cast 250m | ecosystem: Environmental > Aquatic > Freshwater > Lake | place: Tanzania: Lake...
CACGCCGTCGCGGTCGCTCTCGTCGCGCAGGTCGGAGACGCCCTCGACCTTCTTTTCGCGCACCACCTCGGCGATGCGCTCGACCAGCTTGGCCTTGTTCTCCTGGAACGGCACCTCGGTGACGATGATCGCCAGGCGGCCGCCGCGCAGTTCCTCGACCGAGCTCTTCGCCTGCATGACGATCGAGCCGCGACCAGTCTCGTAGGCGAGACGGACCTGGTTGCGACCGACGATCAGCGCGCCGGTCGGGAAATCCGGGCCGGGCACGATCTCGTTGATGCGCAGCGCCGTAGTCGCCGGATCGTCGATCAGCGCGCAGCAGGCGTCGATCACCTCGCCGAGATTGTGCGGCGGGATGTTGGTCGCCATGCCGACGGCGATGCCGCCGGCGCCGTTGATCAGCAGGTTGGGGAAGCGCGCCGGCAGCACGGTGGGCTCACGCGCCGAATCATCGTAGTTGGCCTGGAAGTCGACCGTGTCCTTGTCGATGTCGTCGAGCAAGGTCTCCGCCGCCTTGGCCAGCCGCGCCTCGGTGTAGCGCATGGCCGCCGGCGGGTCGTCGTCCATCGAGCCGAAATTGCCCTGCCCGTCGATCAGCGGCAGGCGCATGGAGAAATCCTGCGCCATGCGCACCATGGCGTCGTAGATCGCCTTGTCGCCGTGCGGGTGGTACTTGCCCATCACGTCGCCGACGATGCGCGCCGATTTGCGGTAGGGCTTCGACGAATCGTAGCCCAGCTCGCGCATCGAGAAGAGGATACGGCGCTGCACCGGCTTGAGGCCGTCGCGCGCGTCGGGCAACGCGCGCGCCACGATCACGCTCATGGCGTAATCGAGGTAGCTGCGTCGCATCTCCTCTTCGATCGTCACCGGGGCGACGTCGCCGCCGCCGATGGGCGGAATCGGAGGCGTCGGCGGGGACGGCGGAGGCGGTTCGTCGATGTCGCTCAAAGCGGGATTTCGGTCGCTGTCTTGCTGGTTTTCGGAACTCGAAACCGCGTTGGTGCACACTATCAGACAGGGCCTTGGAGGCAATCGAAATCGACGCCTCAAAACGGGCCATAAACATTTGATATCATTGGATAAAATAACGTCATTTTTGCGTTTGCGAAGGCGACATGGGGACGCGGCCGAAATGGCGAATCTGGTCGCCGAAAATCGCTGCGCAAGCTAGGGTCCGGCGCCCCTGTCCACGAGGTCCCGTTGAGCCCCACCGCAGCCGCCCCGCCCTCGGTCGTCGTGTTCGATCTGGGCGGCGTAATCGCCGACTGGAACCCGCGTCATCTGTTCAGCTCGATCATCACCGAGCCGCGCGCGCTCGACTGGTTCCTGGCCAATGTCTGCAACAGCGAGTTCTTCCTCGCGCTCGACCTCGCCAAGGACTCGCGCGAAGCGGCCAAACCCCATATGGCGCGCTTCCCCGCCCACGCGCATCACCTCGCGACCTATGTCGAGCGCTTCGCCGAGACGGTGCGCGGCGAGATCGCGCCGATGGGCGACCTGATGCGCCGCCTGCACAAGGCGGGCGTGCCGATGCACGGCCTGACCAACTGGGCGGCCGACACCTTCGCCGCAACGCGCGCCCGACTGCCGGTGCTCGAACTGATGGGCCACATCACCGTGTCCGGCGAGGAGGGCATCGTGAAGCCCGACCCGCGCATCTTCGACCTGGTGTGCCAACGCGGCGGCTTCACGCCCGCGGACGGCGTGTTCGTCGACGATTCGCTGAAGAACGTCGAGGGCGCGCGCACCTTCGGCCTGCGCGCCATCCACCACCGCACGCCCGACGAGACCATCGCCGAGCTGCGGGCGATGGGTCTACCGGCCTAGCCCTTACCTTCCTCCGGAGGGGAGAAGGTAGGGCGGATCAAAACGGAATGTCGTCGTCGAGATCCTTGCCGCCACGCGCGGCGGGGCGGGCCGAGGCGGCGCGTGCACCGCTGCCGTTGCCGCCGTCATAGACGCCACCATCGTCGGCGGCACCCTCGCCCATGCCGCCGCCGCGGCTGTCGAGCAGGGTCAGGGCGCCGCCGAAGCGCGGCACCACGACCTCGGTCGAGTAGCGCTCCTGGTTGTCCTTGTCGGTCCATTTGCGGGTGGCGAGCTGGCCCTCAAGATAGACCTTGGAGCCCTTGCGCAGGTACTTCTGCGCGACCTCGCCCAGCTTGTCGTTGAAGATCACCACGCGGTGCCACTCGGTGCGCTCCTTGCGCTCGCCCGAGGCCTTGTCGCGCCAGTTCTCCGACGTCGCGACCGACATGTTCACCACCATGCCGCCGCTGGGCATATTGCGGACCTCGGGGTCGCGGCCGAGGTTCCCGATCAGAATCACCTTGTTCACACTGCCGGCCATGACGGCCTCCTTTCGGCTTTCCCGGAACGGCGGGGACCGCTCCTACCTCACGCGCCAGAACATAGCGCGAACTCCTGTGGGTAAACCACAAGTTTCCTGACGCGGCCCCGGACCGCGCGGATGCACCCTCGCCGATCCTCAAGCGCGAGTCACGGTGCATAACCCAATCGCGTCTCGCATGATTTCCCATCACCCACAGGTGCGATTTCCGCGGTTGTCGCGGCGGCCGGGAGCGGCCACAGACGCGGCCCATGACCAGTAGTACCGCGCCGCTTCCCCGTGCCCAGACCATCGCCGTGTTGATCGGCGCCGCCACGATGCTGACCTTGAGCATGGGCATGCGCCAGAGTCTGGGCCTGTTCATGCCGCCGATGGTGAGCGACCTGCAACTCTCGGCCGCCGATTTCACCCTGGCGCTGGCGGTGCAGAACGCGGTGTGGGGCGTCACCCAGCCGATGATCGGCCCCTGGGTCGATCGCTACGGCGTCCGCTGGATCGCGGTGATCGGCGGCGCGATCTATGTCGGCTCGCTGGCGCTGATGATCTGGGGCGGCTCGCTACTCACCCTGATCCTCGGCGCGGGCGTGGGCATCGGCATCGCGCTGTCCTGCACCGCCTTCGCCACCGCGCTCAACGCCACCACGCGCAGCGTCTCGCCGGCGCGGCGTGGGCTGGCGGTTGGTATCGTCTCCGCCGCCGGCTCCTTCGGCACTTTGCTCTGCGCGCCCTTCGCGCAGGCGATGATGCAGGCCTTCGACTGGCGGATGGCGCTGCTGGGCTTCCTGGCGCTGGCCATCGCCATCCTGCCGGCGGCCTTCGCCACCGGCATCGCCGATCGCGTGCCCGTCGCCGCGCCCACCGACCGCGCGCTCAGCCTGCGCGAAGCGCTGGTCGAGGCCGGCGGCCATCGCGGCTACGTGGTGATGACCATCGCCTTCTTCGTCTGCGGCCTGCAGCTGGTGTTCATCACCACGCGCCTGCCGACCTATCTCGCCATCTGCGGCATCGATTCGATGATCGGCGCGCAGGCGCTGGCCTTGATCGGCGCCTTCAACGTCGCCGGCTCGTTCCTGTTCGGCTGGCTGTCGGACCGCTATTCCAAGCGCCTGCTGCTGGCGATCATCTATCTCGTGCGCACGGCGGTGTTCGGCGTGTACTTCGCGCTGCCGCCGACGCCGCTCTCCACCCTGCTGTTCGCCGCCGCGATGGGGCTGACCTGGCTGGGCGTGGTGCCACTGGTCAACGGCCTGATCGCGCAGATCTTCGGCCTGCGCTTCATGGCGACGCTCTACGGCATCACCTTCTTCAGCCACCAGCTCGGCTCGTTCCTCGGCGCCTGGGGCGGCGGCCTGCTCTACGACTGGGGCGGCAATTACGACCTCGCCTGGAAGATCGGCGTCGTCATCGGCCTGATCGCCGGCACGATGCAGCTGCTGATGGACGAGAAGCCGACGGCGCGCATGGCGGCGCAGCCGGTCTGAGGGCGCATCCACGAGCCGTTTCGACCACCAATTCAACATTCCGCAATTGCGGTGACGCGGGGTGGTCACGCGACTCCGCGTCGCCCTACACTTCGCGCCATGTCGAACCAGTTCCACAGCGAGCTTGTCTCGCGCCGGCAGGCCTATGCCCTGCTCGGCAGCGCCGCGTTGATGATGACCATCGCCATGGGCATGCGTCAGAATCTTGGGCTGTTCCAGAAGCCAGCGGCCGACGGGTTGGGCATCGCCGTCGCCGATTTCGCCTTCGCCGTCGCCGTGCAGCAGGTCGCCTGGGGCGTGACGCAACCTTTTGCCGGCATGCTGGCCGACCGCTTCGGCACGCGCTGGGTCGCGATCGCCGGCAGCGTGATGTTCATCCTCGGCCTCTATCTGGCGGCCACCGCGACCAGCGCGCTGCACATCACCCTCGGCGTCGGCGTGCTGATCGGCACCGCGCTCTCCTGCACCAGCTCGAGCATCACCGCCAATATCGCCGCGCGCGTGGTCAGGCCGCAGCGCCGCACCTTGGCGTTCGGCATCGTCGGCGCCGCCGGCTCGGTCGGCAGCCTGCTCACCGCGCCATTGGCGCAGTACATGCTCTCGACCGAGGGTTGGCGCGCGGGGCTATGGGCCTTCGCTATCCTCGGCCTCGCAATGCTGCCCGCCGCCTTCATCGGCGGCGGCGCCGACCGCCTGCCCAACGGCACGCCGGCCGATCGCAACCTGACCATCGGCGGCGCGCTCACCGAGGCGCGCAGCCATGGCGGCTTTGTCATCATGGCCTGCGCCTATTTCGTCTGCGGGCTGCAGCTCGTCTTCCTCACCACGCATCTGCCGACCTATCTCGCGAGCTGCGGCATGGACGGCGCCTATTACGGCGCGCTGGCGCTGATGCTGATCGGCGGCTTCAACATCCTGAGCTCGTGGGGCGCCGGCTGGCTGGGCGACCGCTTCCCCAAGCGCTACCTGCTGGGCGGCCTGTACCTGTCGCGCTCGGCCGTGCTGGCGCTCTACTTCATGATCCCGCCGACACCGGCCACGACGCTGATCTTCGCCGCCGTCATGGGCATCCTCTGGCTGGGCGTGATCCCGCTGGTCAACGGCCTAGTCGTGCAGATCTTCGGCTTGCGCTACCTCTCGACCATCACCGGCTTCGCCTTCCTCAGCCACCAGGCCGGCTCCTTCCTCGGTGCCTGGGGCGGCGGCTACCTCTACGACCTGATGGGCAATTACGACACGGCGTGGAAGATCGGCGTGCTGATCGGGCTCATCGCGGGGACGGCGCAGTTGCTGATGAACGACAAACCGACGGCGCGCGTGGCGGCGCAGGGCGCGGCGGCGTAGCGAAGCTACTGCCAGTGGTTTAGGCTGTTGGCGTGAACGGCCCGTTGAAGGTCAAGGTCGTCACAGTCAGTGACTCCGTCGGAATTGTCCTGCCGGAGCAGTTGATCGCTCGCCTCAAGATCGCCAGCGGCGACACACTCACGCTGACCGAGACGCCGAACGGCTACGCGCTTATCTATGAAGGCGAATTCGAAGAGATAATGGCTGTGTCCCGCAGAGGGGCGCGGAAGTACCGCAACGCGCTCCGCGCATTGGCTGACAAATAGCGCCGCTGCCCGGGAAGCCCGCCGCCGTGGGATTTCACGGGCACTTGGCGGAAGGTCGATCGTCCACCCTCTGTGGACAACCCCGACAACAAGAACATGGCGCGAACGGCGGTGGCACGGATAATGCGCCTCCGGTTCGATCACCCCTCGCGCGTTCAGTGTCCAATGAGCAAGAACCAGCCCGCTTTCCGCAGCCTCGCCGAGCCCAGCCGCTTCATCAGCGTGCGTGGCGCACGCGAGCATAACCTCAAGAACATCGACGTCGACTTGCCGCGCGACCGGCTGATCGTGATCACTGGTCTCAGCGGCTCGGGCAAGTCCTCGCTCGCCTTCGACACGATCTACGCCGAAGGCCAGCGACGCTATGTCGAGAGCCTTTCGGCCTATGCGCGGCAGTTCCTCGAGCTGATGCAGAAGCCCGACGTCGATTCGATCGAGGGCCTCTCGCCAGCGATCTCGATCGAGCAGAAGACGACCTCGCGCAACCCGCGCTCGACCGTGGGCACGGTCACTGAGATCTACGACTATCTGCGCCTGCTCTACGCGCGCGTCGGCATCCCCTACTCGCCGGCCACCGGCCTGCCGATCGAGAGCCAGACCGTCTCGCAGATGGTCGACCGCATCAAGGCGATGCCCGAGGGCACGCGGCTCTACCTGATGGCGCCGGTGGTGCGCGGCCGCAAGGGCGAGTACCGCAAGGAGCTGGCGGAGTGGCGCAAGCGCGGCTTCCAGCGCGTCAAGGTCGACGGCAAGCTCTACGAGATCGACGACGCGCCCAGCCTCGACAAGAAGTACAAGCACGACATCGACGTCGTGGTCGACCGCATCGTCGTTCGCGCCGATCTCGGCAACCGCATCGCTGATTCGCTGGAGACGGCGCTGGAGCTGGCCGAGGGCATCGCCGTGGCCGAGAACGCCGATGGCGGCGAGCGCACGATCTTCTCCGCCAGGTTCGCCTGCCCGGTCTCAGGCTTCACCATCGAGGAGATCGAGCCGCGCCTGTTCTCCTTCAACGCGCCGCAGGGCGCCTGCCCGGCCTGCGACGGGCTGGGCGTGAAGATGTTCTTCGATCCCGATCTCGTCGTGCCCGACGACCGGCTGTCGCTGTCGGAAGGCGCGGTGGCGCCGTGGGCGGATTCCTCGTCCCAGTATTACGGCCAGACGCTCGAGAGCATCGCCAAGCACTTCAAGCAGAAGATGACCACGCCGTGGCGCGAGCTGCCGGCCAAGATGCGCGACGCGATCCTCAAGGGCAGCGGCAACGAGCCGATCGCCATGCGCTACGACGACGGCATCCGTCAGTACCAGACGACCAAGCCGTTCGAGGGCGTGATCCCGAATATGAACCGGCGCTGGAAAGAAACCGACTCCTCGTGGGTGCGCGAGGAGATGGAGCGCTTCCAGAATGAGCATGCCTGCGAAGTGTGCAAGGGCGACCGCCTGAAGCCCGAGGCGCTGGCGGTGAAGATCGGTGGCCTGAATATCAGCGAGGTCACGCGCTTCGGCATCGGCGAGGCGGTGGAGTGGTTCGCGGGCTTGCCGGCCAAGCTCAGCGCCAAGCAGCGCGAGATCGCCGCCCGCATCCTCAAGGAGATCAACGAGCGGCTGGGCTTCCTCAACAATGTCGGCCTCAGCTACCTCAACCTCAACCGCTCCTCCGGCACGCTGTCCGGCGGCGAAAGCCAGCGCATCCGGCTCGCCTCGCAGATCGGCTCGGGCCTCACCGGCGTGCTCTATGTGCTCGACGAGCCCTCGATCGGCCTGCACCAGCGCGACAACGACCGCCTCTTGCGCACGCTGACGAGGTTGCGCGACCTGGGCAACACGGTGATCGTCGTCGAGCACGACGAGGACGCGATCCGCTCGGCCGATCATCTGGTGGACATGGGTCCGGCGGCCGGCGCACATGGCGGGCAGATCGTCGCCGAGGGCACGCCAGAGCAGGTGATGCGCAATCCCAACAGCGTCACCGGCCAGTATCTCTCCGGCTTCCGCCAGATCGAGGTGCCAGCGAAGCGCCGGCCGATCGATCGCAAGCGCCAGCTCACGGTGAAGGGCGCCAAGGAAAACAACCTCCAGAACGTCAGTGCCTCGATCCCGCTGGGCACCTTCACCTGCGTCACCGGCGTATCCGGAAGCGGCAAATCCACGCTGATCATCGAGACATTGTACAAGGCGCTGGCCAAGCGGCTGAACGGGGCGCGCGAGCAGCCCGGTGCGCACGAGCGCATCGAAGGCGTCGAGCATCTCGACAAGATCGTCGATATCGATCAGTCGCCGATCGGCCGCACGCCGCGCAGCAACCCCGCGACCTATACCGGCGCCTTCTCGCCGATTCGCGACTGGTTCGCGCAACTGCCGGAGTCGACGACGCGCGGCTACAAGCCCGGCCGCTTCTCGTTCAACGTCAAGGGCGGCCGTTGCGAGGCCTGCCAGGGCGACGGCGTGATCAAGATCGAGATGCACTTTCTGCCCGACGTTTACGTGCAGTGCGATGTCTGCAAGGGCAAGCGCTACAACCGCGAAACGCTGGAGGTGCTGTTCAAGGGCAAGTCGATCGCCGACGTCCTTGAAATGACCGTCGACGAGGGCGTCGACTTCTTCAAGGCCGTGCCGGTGATCCGCGACAAGCTCTTGACGCTGCAGCAGGTCGGGCTGGGCTACATCCATATCGGCCAGCAGGCGACGACGCTCTCGGGCGGCGAGGCGCAGCGCGTGAAGCTGGCCAAGGAGCTGTCGCGCCGCGCCACCGGCCGTACGCTCTACATTCTCGACGAGCCCACCACCGGCCTGCATTTCGACGACGTGCGTAAGCTCCTGGAGGTGCTGCACCGGCTGGTCGAGACAGGTAACACGGTGCTGGTGATCGAGCACAATCTGGAGGTCATCAAGACCGCCGACTGGATCCTCGATCTCGGCCCCGACGGTGGCGCCGGCGGCGGCCGCGTCGTTGCCGACGGCACGCCCGAGGACGTCGCGCGCGTCGCCGAGAGCTTCACCGGCCAGTACCTCGCGCCGCATCTGCGCAAGGGCGGCACCACCGTGGCCCGCAAGCGGGCATAGGCACATGAGCCTGTCATTCGAGGTCGCGCCGCTCACAGCGGCGCACGCCAGGGCCGCGCACGGACTGACCGTCGCGGTCGGCTGGGCTCATCGCTACGAGGATTGGCTGTTCGCGCTCACCATAGGCCGCGGCCTGGGCGCTTTCGACAGCGCCGGCGCGCTGCGCGGCGCGCTGATGTGGTTTCCCTACGGCGAGGCTTTCGCCACGATCGGCTTCGTCGTCGTCGATCCGACCGTGCATCGCGCCGGGATGGGCCGCGCGCTGATGAACCGCACGATCGCCGACACGGCCGGCCGCTCGTTGCTGCTGATTTCCACCGACGCCGGCCGCCGGCTCTACGAGTCGCTGGGCTTCGCCGCCATCGGCGAGAACGCCGCCCATATGGGTACCGCCATCGATCCCGGCGCGACCGGACCGATCGAGCCGGCCGGCTGTGCCGATCTACCGGCGCTGGTCGCGCTCGATGCGGGCGCGCTGGGCTATCCGCGCGCGGCGCTGCTGGAAGCGCTGATCGAGGCCGGCGAGGTCGTCGCGCTACGTCGGGATGGCGGCATTGTCGGCTTCTCGGTCTGCCGGCTCTTCGGCGCCGGCCGCGTGGTCGGCCCGGTGATCGCGCGCGACGAGGACGACGCGCGCCGGCTGATCGCGGTCTGGCTCGCGCGACATATCGGCCAATCGTTGCGCGTCGATGTGCCGAGGGAGCACACCGCCACCGCCGCCTGGCTCGACGCTCTTGGTCTGAAGCACGGCGGCGAGTCGCCGATCATGGTGCGTGGCCACGCGCCGGTTGCCGCCGGCCCGGCGCGCCGCTACGCACTGGTCAGCCAGGCGATGGGTTGACGCCGCCGGCCGAGACCGGCGTGGCGTTGCCGCTGGCGTCGGGCTCCCAGCCCATCACATGCAGCGAGCCGCTCGCCGGTACCATATCGACGCTCAGCCGCGTGAAGGCGTTGCGTACCGGCGGCTCCACCCACTCGAAGAACGAGGAGTCGCGACCAGACCAGGCCGAGAGCGCGGCGATGCGTCGGGCGTTGTTCTCCGTAGGCCCGCCAACACCGCAGACGCGCGGCTCCCAACCGTCGCGCGCCTCCTGCCAGGCATTGGCGATCGCGCCATCGGCACGGCGGGTGCGGAAGGCCGTCTCCTCGCGCTCGATCACCACGCAGTCACCGGGATTGACGCCCACCAGCGTGAAGAGCACGGCGCGCGCGAGCGGTGCTTGCTCCAACGTCGCGCGCGCTTCGGCGAAGTCGACGCAAGTCTCGAAGACGTGGCGCAGCAGATGCTCCGGCGGCCATGTGCGTGTCGAGCGCAGCGGCCGCAGCGCGTTGCGAGCGTAGTCAGTCCAGCGCAGCGCAGCGGCTGCGGTGCGTCGCGGCATCGGCGCCTGGTTGATCGCGGCGGCGAAGCGACCGGGCGCCATCGCCGTCAGCACGCCGACGAAGCCGGGCCAGGTCACGTTGAGGAACTCGCCGGCCGGCCCGCGCTGGCGCACGATCTCGGCGAGGTGACCGAGGCCGGGGAAGGGCCAATCGAGCGTTCGCCGCAACCGCGGCCCAGCCGCGCCTTCATCGGCCAGCGCGGTGCAGCCGAAAAGATAGGCGCCGTGCAAGGTCCACGCGCCCGGGCGTCCGAGCCGCGTCTGGATATCGGCGATGTCCTGGACATAGGGCGACGCCGAGCGGCGCATCCAGCGACGGACCAGCGGATCGCCGATGCGCGCCAGCGCGCCGCCGGCCGGCACCCAGCCGAGGCAGGCGTCGCGCACGGCCAACGTCCTATCGGCCCGGTCGCGCGCATGCGCCACCGGGCCGCCGTCGCGGGCGTCGAAGAGCGGGATGGTTGGGAGCTCCATGATATGAGTATATACTCACTTCTGGATTTCGGCAATTGGCGCCGCGGCGTCTACGGCCTGTCGTTCAGGCTCCAGTCGTAGAAGTCGTTGACGATCCTGGGCCCGCGCGCCAGCGCCGCCGCCAGATCGCCGGTGGCGAAGCGCGCCAGATGTCCGATGACTGTCGCGTCGCTGCCGCCGAAATCGCCGCGATACCAGCGATAGATGCTCGAGATCCAGATGCCGTCGCCCTGGCGACGCACGCCATAGGCCCCGTTCACATAGGCCCACGCGGCGCGATCCATCGCATCGTCCGCCGTCGCCGCGGTGAGCGGCCGCGCGGGCAGCACGGGACAGCTTGTCGAGGCGCAGTTCACGACGTAGTGCAGGCGCGCGTCGCGCCACAGCGGACGCAGGATGCGATGCTCGATGTCGTTGAGCGACACCAGCTCGCCTTCGATCCGCAGCAGCTTGCCGTCCCATGGCCCGCCAAAGAAGGTAGCGGTCAAGCCGCCGCCGAGCCGGATGTCGCGAATCGACTTCACCGGATAATGGTCCAGGACGACCTTCACGGTGAGCGCGTTGTACAGGTTCACCCAGTAGGCGAGCTGCTCGGCGCGCCGCAGCGACGACACCGGGCTGCGCTCGAGAGCGGCGACATAGGCCGCCAGCGCCCGCCGATCCTCGGCGGCGATCCGCGCGTAGGGCAGGCGCACCACGCCCAGCGCGTCGCTTTCGGCGTAGCGATTGAGGAACGCCGCCCAGATCGAGTGATCGATCGCCGCGTTGTTGCGATCATCGTGCGTCGCCCAGCGCGGCCAGGCATCGGCCGCGGGCTGGGCCAGCGCGCCAGCCGATGGCGTCGCGACGACCGCAAGCGCGCCGAACAGTGCTCGTCGTGACAGCCGACGTGCGCCGGATACGTGGTTCATCCCGATACCTCGTCGTTAAGCGGCGCAAGATCGGACAAGCTGCCGTTCACACGACACTCAAGTATCTGTGACCCAGCCTCCGGCAACGCCAACGTGAATGGCGGTGACCATCGCGTGTGCGCACAGTGCCGTCGCACAACGGAGCCCGTGATGACCGAGCGACCGGCTATGAGCCCGGAGGAGATCGCATCGTGGCCGGCCTATCGCGGCGACGCCCGCGAGACGCCGCGCGAGCGCGCCCGCCGATTGATGAAGAAGCTCGACCTGTGGTCGCCGGCGCAGGCCTATGGCCGGCGCTGGGGCATCGGTTGCGTCGCCATCGAGATCACGCAGCGCTGCAATCTCGATTGCGGCCTCTGCTACCTCTCCGACTCGTCCGAGGCGCTCAAGGATCTGCCGCTGCCCGAGGTCCTGCGGCGCCTCGACGAGGTGCGGCGCGTCTATGGCGATGGAACCGACGTGCAGATCACCGGTGGCGATCCGACCCTGCGCGACCACGACGAGCTGGTGACGATCGTGCGCCACGCCTCCACTATCGGATTGCGGCCGGCGTTGTTCACCAACGGTATCCGCGCGACACGCAAGCTCCTGGCCGAGCTCGCCCAGGCCGGCCTCGTCGACGTGGCCTTCCATGTCGACACGACGCAGGATCGCAAGGGCTACGCGTCGGAAGCGGCGCTCAACACCCTGCGCGACGTCTATGTCGAGCGCGCCCGCGGGCTTGGCCTGAACATCATCTTCAACACCTCGCTGCACGCCGGCAACATCGGCGAGATCGAGGAGCTGGCGCGTTACTTCTTCTCGCGCGCTGGCGCGATTTCCTTCGCCAGCTTCCAATTGCAGGCCGCGACCGGCCGCGGCGTGCTGGGTGGCCGGCCCGCGGCGCTGACGCCGGCCGCGGTGTGCGCCGCCATCGACTCGGCGCTGGCCGCGCGGCTGTCATGGGATTTCCCGATCGGCGGCCACCCGGCCTGCAATCGCTACGCCTGTGTGCTGGCGGCCGGACAGGAAGCCTTCGACCTGTACCAGGATCGCCCGTTTCTGGAGCGCATGCTCGAGGAGGCCGCTGACGTGCGCCTCGACCGACGACATCGGATGCGGTCCGTCGTCACCTTGCTGCGGTTCTGGATGACTCGGCCGGGCCTGTGGCTGCCCGGGCTGCTCTGGGCGGGCCGACTGGGCTGGCGCATGCGGCGCGGGCTGCGGCGTGGGCGCGGCAAGGTCGAGAAGATCTCGTTCTTCGTCCACAACTTCATGGACGCCTGCGGTCTCGATCGCGATCGGATCGAGGCGTGCGCGTTCATGGTGGCGACCGCCGACGGCATGCGCTCGATGTGCCTGGTCAACGCGCGGCGCGACCACTTCGTGCTGCCGCCGGTCGAGCTCGACCAGGGCGGCCGCCGCATGTTCTGGGATCCCGTCACGGGCGCGACGAGCGCGCGCGGCCACGCGCCGTCGGTCGTGCGACTGTCACGCAAGACCGCCAAAGGCCGCGCTCGCGCGCGACTCGAGGAGACCGACGCATCCACCGGCGGGCGATGATGCGGCGTGTGCTCCGGGCTTGGCTATGGATGGCGCTCGCCGTCCTGTCGCTTTGCCCGGCCGCGCACGCGGCGGCGTGCGAGCTGTCATTTCCGCCGGCGATCGAGGCGCGGGGCGGGTCGCTCGCCCTCAATGGCCAGGGTTGGCGCATCGTCTCGCCCTGGGGCATCCGCGCCTACGCCGCCGCGCTCTACCAACCATCGATCACGGCCGAACCGTCAGAGGCGTTGCGCCTTGGGCGGCCCTGGGCGATCGAGATGGTCTATTGCCGCGACGCGCCCGTCGCCGCCATCCGCGACGCCTGGCTCAAATCGCTGCGCGCCAATTGCGTCGCCGATTGCGTACTCGACGGCACCGCCACCGAGACCTTTCTCGCCACGCTACGCGACGCCCGGCCATGGGCGCGCTGGCGATTCACCTTCGATGGCCAGCGGACCGACATCCGCGAAGACCAGATCGAACGCGGAGCCGTCGCCGGCACCGCCTTCGCCCGCGCGTTGCTCGGCACCTGGATCGGCGAGGCGCCGCCGACGGTCGAGCTGCGCAGGGCGTTGCTGGGCCGGAAATAGCGCCGGTCCGAGAATTCGATCCGGCGTCTGTCGATTCCTGGCCGGCTCATCCGTCTCTAGAATGTCCAAACCAGGGAGACGGATATGGCCAAGTTCATGTTGCTGATGCACAGCGACCCCGCAGAGTTCACCGCGCTGTCGCCGGCGGAGATGCAGGAGATCATCGGCAAATATCGGGCCTGGTCGCAGGGCCTGCGCGACGGCGGCAAGATGATATCCGGCGAGAAGCTGCGCGACGACGCCGGCAAGGTGCTGCGCCACGGCGGCGCCGCGGTGACGGTCAAGGACGGCCCCTATCCCGAGAGCAAGGAGATGCTCGGCGGCTACTTCGTCGTCGAGGCGCCCGACTACGCCGCCGCGGTCGAGATCGCCAAGGGCTGCCCGCATGTGCGGCCCGGCTCGACCGGCGCGATCGAGATCCGCCAGATCCACGAGACCTGAGCGCGATGGCCGGCGCGGCGGATATCGGCGGTCTGGTCGACCGGCTATTCCGTCGCGAATCCGGGCGCATCGTCGCCGCGCTCGCGCGCAGCCTGGGCGCCGGCCGCCTCGACCTCGCCGAGGATCTGGCGCAACAGGCGCTGCTGCAGGCGCTACGCGTCTGGCCCTATCGCGGCGTGCCCGACGATCCGGCGGCCTGGCTCTACACCGCGGCGCGGCGGCTGGCGATCGACGCCGCCCGTCGCGACGCCACCTTGCGGCGCCAGGCCGACGCCATCGGGCGCGATCTGCTGGCGCGCGCGCCCGCGCCGCCGGGCGCGCATTTCGCCGACGAGCTGGCCGACGACGAGCTGCGCCTGCTGTTCATGTGCGCGCATCCCGCGCTGTCGGAGGAAATGCGCCTGGCGCTGATCCTGCGCGTCGGCTGCGGCCTGTCGACCCGCGAGATCGCGGCGGGCGTGCTGCGCGAGGAGGCCACCGTCGCCCAATGGCTGGTGCGCGCGCGCCGGCGCGTTCAGGAGCGCGGCCTGTCGCTCGACATGCCGGCCTCGAACGAGCTGCCGTCGCGATTGGCTCCGGTGCTCGACGCACTCTACCTCGCCTTCAACGAAGGGCACGGCGCGGCGAGCGGCGATTCGCTGGTACGGGCCGATATCTGCGGCGAGGCGGTGCGGCTGGCGCGACTGCTCGCCGACCATCCGGTCACCGGCCGGCCCGAGGCGCAGGCGCTGGCGGCGTTGCTGTTGTTCCATCTCGCCCGCCTGCCGACGCGCACGGACGCCGCCGGCGAGATCGTGCTGCTCGCCGACCAGGACCGCACGCGCTGGGATCGCGCCGCCATCGCCGAGGGCTTCCGGCGCATGCGGCGCGCCGCCACCGGCGAGCACCTTTCCGAATTCCACCTGCTGGCCGGCATCGCCGCCGAGCACGCCCGCGCCGCCACCTTCGAGGAGACCGACTGGCCAGCGATCCTCGGCTACTACGATTCGCTGGTGGCGCTGGCGCCGTCGCCGGTGCATCGCCTCAATCGCGCCGTGGCGGTGGCGATGACCGACAGCGCGGCGAGCGGCCTGGCGGAGGTCGAGGCGCTCGCCGGCGAGCCGGCGCTGGAGGAGTACTTCCTGCTGCCGGCGACGCGTGGCGAGCTGCTGCGTCGGCTGGGCCGCGATGCGGAAGCGACCCGCGCCTTCGCCGAGGCCGCGCGGCTCACCCGCTCGGCGCCGGCGCGGCGCTTCCTGCTGCGCCGCGCCGCTACACGGCCGGTCACATCGCCGGGAGCGGCCGCGGCGCGCTCTTGATCCGCGGCCGGCGGTCGAGGAGGGTCGCGGCATGCGACGTCCGACTCCCATAAGCCGCCGCCTGATGTCGGCGATGACCCTGGCCACACTGACCGGCGGCGCCTGGGCGCGCGACGAGCCGGTGGTGCGCCTGGCGCTCGACGCGCTCACCGCCAACGAGGAACGCCACCGCGCGGCGCTGCGCGGGCTGGTCGCGCTGGGCCGGCCGGACGTCGTGCCGGCGCTGCTCGATCTGTGGTTCTTCAATCCCGAGGACATCGAGATCATCGGTCCGGCGCTACGCGCCGCGGCCGGACGCGACGTCGGCCCGACCTGGCAGGAATGGATGGTGTGGCAGGAGCTCAACCCGCGTCAGCCGTTCGCCGGGTACGACGTCTTCAAGGCCAATCTGCTGCACGCCATCGACCACAACTTCCTCGACTTCGTCTCGCCCGGCGCGCTACGCGCCATCCGGCTCGAGGAGATCGTCTGGGGCGGCGTCGCCAAGGACGGCATCCCCGCCTTGGTGAATCCCAAGTTCATCACCGTCGGCCAAGCCGACTGGTTGTGGCCGGGCGAACTGGTGTTCGGCGTCGAGATCGCAGGCGACGTACGCGCCTATCCGCATCGCATCATGGACTGGCACGAGATGGCCAACGACGTCGTCGGCGGCGTGCCGGTGGCGCTGGCCTATTGCACGCTGTGTGGCGCGGGCGTGCTCTACGAAAGCCATGTCGCCGGCCGCGCCAAGCCGTTCGAGTTCGGCTCGTCGGGGCTACTCTATCGCTCCAACAAGCTGATGTACGACCGCGAGACGTTGTCGCTGTGGAATCACCTGAGCGGCACGCCGGCGGTCGGGCCGCTGGTGGGATCGGGCATCGCCTTGCGCACGCGGCCGATCGTCGTCACCACCTGGGAACGGTGGAAGCGCGACCACCCGACTACGCGCGTGCTGTCGCTCGACACCGGCCACACCCGCGACTACGCCCCGGGCAAGCCCTATGGCGACTACTTCACGCGTCCCGGGCTGATGTTCCCGGCCGCCGCGACCGACGGACGACTGAAACCGAAGGATATCGTCTACGGCGTGCGGCTGGACGGCGCGCTACGCGCCTGGCCGGTGCGCGCCTTCACCGGCGGGCGCGTCGTCAACGACCATGTCGGCGCCGTGCCGGTCGTGGCGATCGGCGATGGCGCCAGCGAAACCGTGCGCGTCTACCGGCGCGGCACGCTGAATCTCAGCAGCCAGCCCGGCGGCCTGTTGCGCGACGAAAGCGGCGCGACATGGTCGCGCACCGAATCCGCGCTGATCGCGCCGGACGGCCGGCGGCTCGAGCGCGTGCCCGGCCACAACGCCTACTGGTTCGGTTGGCGCAACCAGTTCGGCGAGCGCGCCAACCTGTGGACGCCGCCCTGAGCGGCGCCATCAGGGCCTGGCCGCGATGACCTCGACCTCGACCAGCATGTCGGGCGAAGCCAGGCCGCTGACGATCACCAGGGTCGAGGCCGGGAACGGGTCATGGATGTACTTGTCGCGCATCGCGCGATAGGCGCCGATAAAGCGCGAATCGGTGAGGTAGACATTGGCCTTGACGATATCGGCGTAGCCCATGCCGGCGCTCTTCAGCACCGCGCCGATGTTCTTCCACACGTTGTCGCACTGCTTCTCGATACCGGAAGCGACCTTGCCCTTGGCGTCGGTGCCGACCTGGCCGGAGACATAGAGGACGCGCTGCCCCGGCGGCAGTTCAACGCCGTGGGTGTACTTGCCGGAAAGCGGCACGGTCTTCGGATTATGGCGCGTGACTGGCATGGAGCCTCCCGTTCGCCCGCGACGCGCCGGCGATTGCGCCGGCGGGCCTGCGGGACTATTGCTGCGCCTCCCCAACGACGCTTGGTCGGATTGAAGCGGTGTCGGCGACGATGATCAAGCCCGTGCATGTGATCGGCGGCGGCCTGGCGGGCAGTGAGGCCGCCTGGCAGATGGCGCGCGTCGGGGTTCCTGTCGTGCTGCACGAGATGCGGCCGGTGCGCGGCACCGATGCGCATCTCACCGATTCGCTGGCCGAGCTGGTCTGCTCCAACTCCTTCCGCTCCGACGACGCCGCCAACAACGCCGTCGGCCTGCTGCACGAGGAGATGCGCCGCTGCGGCTCGCTGATCCTGCACGCGGCGGACGCCCACAAGGTACCGGCGGGTGGCGCGCTGGCCGTCGACCGGCACGGCTTCTCCGCCGCGGTGCAGGCGGCGATCGAGGCCGAACCCCTGATCGAGATACGCCGCGAGGAGATCGCCGGCGCGCCGCCCCAGGACTGGGACAGCGTGATCGTCGCCACCGGCCCGCTGACCTCGCCTGATCTCAGCCAGGCGATCCTCGCGCTCAGTGGCGAGAGCAACCTCGCCTTCTTCGACGCCATCGCGCCCATCGTGCACCGCGACTCGATCGACATGGAGATCGCCTGGTTCCAGTCGCGCTACGACAAGGCCGGCCCGGGCGGCGACGGCGCCGATTACATCAACTGCCCGCTCGACCGCGACGGCTACTACGCCTTCATCGACGCGCTGATCGCGGGCGAGAAGACCTCGTTCAAGGAGTGGGAGAAGGACACGCCCTACTTCGACGGCTGCCTGCCGATCGAGGTGATGGCCGAGCGCGGCCGCGACACGCTCGCCTTCGGGCCGATGAAGCCGGTCGGCCTGACCGACCCGCGAACCGGCCGACGGCCGCACGCGGTGGTGCAGCTGCGCCAGGACAACGCGCTGGGCACGCTGTTCAACATTGTGGGCTTCCAGACCAAGCTGAAGCACGGCGAGCAAACCAGGATCTTCCGCATGATCCCCGGCCTACAGCGCGCCGAGTTCGCGCGGCTGGGCGGCCTGCACCGCAACACCTTCATCAACAGCCCGCGCCTGCTCGACGGCACCTTCCGGCTCAAGGCGCGCCCCGCCCTGCGCTTCGCCGGCCAGATCACCGGCTGCGAGGGTTACGTCGAGAGCGCCGCCGTCGGCCTGATGGCCGGCCGCTTCGCCGCCGCCGAACGACTGGGCGCTGCGCCATCCTTGCCGCCGCGCACCACGGCGCTGGGCGCGCTGCTGGCGCACATCACCGGCGGCGCCGACGCCGCGACCTATCAGCCGATGAACGTGAATTTCGGCCTGTTCCCCGACGTGCCGACGCCACCGGGCGCCAAGCGCCCGCCACGCGGCAAGGACAAGAAGCTCGCCATCACCAGCCGCGCGCTGGCCGACCTCGACGCCTGGCTCAGCGTGGCGCGTCAGGCGGCGGAGTAGCGCGCTGTCGTTCCGAGCGCAGCGAGGAATCCAGGCCGGCACTAGATTCCTCGCAGCGCTCGGAATGACAGGCTAATCTCGCGACCGATCATCGCGAGGGAGCACAGCATGAAGATCGGCATCACGATGTTTCCGACGGACTACTCGATGCAGCCGCACGAGCTGGCGGTCGAGGTCGAGGCGCGTGGCTATGAATCGCTGTGGTTCCCCGAGCACAGCCACATTCCCACCAGCCGCAAGTCGCCGTGGCCCGGCGGCGCCGAGCTGCCGAAATACTACTACGACACCTACGACCAGTTCGTCGCGCTCGGCGCCGCGGCCGTGGTCACCAAGACCATCAAGCTGGGCACCGGCGTGTGCCTCGTCCAGCAGCGCGATCCGATCTACACCGCCAAGGAGGTCGCCACGGTCGACCGGCTGTCGAACGGCCGGTTGCTGTTCGGCATCGGCGGCGGCTGGAACGCCGAGGAGATGGCGGACCACGGCACCGCCTTCGAGACGCGCTTCAAGCTGGTGCGCGAGCGCATCGAGGCGATGAAGGAGATCTGGACCAAGTCGAAGGCGAAGTATTCCGGCGAGATGGTGAAGTTCGACGAGATGATGCAGTGGCCCAAGCCGGTGCAGAAGCCCTACCCGCCGATCATCGTCGGTGGCGGCTTCCCGCAGGGCGCGCGCCGCGCCATCGCCTACGCCAATGGCTGGATGCCGATCGGCGGCCGCGGCGGCGACACGCTCTCGATGCTGCCGCCGTTCCGCCAGATGCTCAAGGAGGCCGGCCGCTCCGAGGCCGACGTACCGGTGACGATCTTCGGCGCCGGGATGAACGCCGACGCGCTCAAGCAGGCGCGCGACGCCGGCGTCGAGCGCGTCGTCTTCGGCGTCCCGCCGGAAGGCCGGGACAAGGTCCTGCCGCTGCTCGACAAGGGCGCCCAGCTGATGCGCGGGACCTGACGCATCGAACGCTCCTGTCATCCCGAGCGCAGCGAGGGATCCAGGGCAGCCTAGATTCCTCGCCGTGCTCGGGATGACAGAGGCTCGCTCGATGCTCTGGCGGCTACGTCGCCGCCTTGCAGTGCGCCGCGATCCGAGCGGCCAGCGCGTGGCAGAGCGCGGTCGGGATCTCGTGACCCATGCCCGGCTCCTCGTGCATCACGGCACCGGGCACCGCGGCGGCGACGTCGCGGCCGCATTCGACCGGCAGCAGCGGATCGTCGCTGCCGTGGATCACCAAGGTCGGCACCTTCACCGACTTCAGGATGCTGGTGCGATCGCCGTCGGCGATGACGGCGTGGTACTGCCGGGCGACGCCCTGCGGGTAGTAGCGGCGATCGATCTGGCGTTCGACCTTGACCCGCAGCTCCTGCTCGTTCTCGGGATAGGCCGGACCGGCGATGGCGCGGCGCAGCGCCAGGCTGTGGCGCAGGATCTCGGCGCGGTCGTTCGACATCGGCCGCGTCATCAGCATCTTCACCGCCTCGGGCTTGCCCGGCGGCAGGCCGCGGCGGCCCGAGCTCGACATGACCACGGTCATGCTCTCGACCCGACCAGGGTGCTTGGTCGCCATATGCGGCACGATCATGCCGCCCATCGACAGACCTACGACATGCGCGGACTTCACGCCCAGCGCGTCGAGCAGGCCGATGCCGTCGGCGGCCATGTCGGCGACGGTGTACGGCGGATCGACCGGCCGGCCGGCGATCGCCTTCATCATGACTTCGTTCATGTCGACGACACCCAGCGAGTCGAAATCGCTCGACAGGCCGACGTCGCGGTTGTCGTAGCGCACGACGTGCAGGCCGCTGGCCGCCAGCGCCTCGACGAAGGCATCCGGCCACAGTGTGAGCTGGGCGCCCAGGCCCATCACCAGCAGGATCGTCGGATCGCGCGGATTGCCCGCGGTCTCGTAGGCGATGGTGAGGCCATTGGCCTTGGCCGTGGGCATGTCGTCTCCTGTGTCCGTGATGACGGCATCGTGCCTCAGAAACGGCCCGTGCGCACCGCCCACCACAGGCGGATCGGGTCGGCGGCGGAAGGTGTCTCCTGAGGCTGATCGAACATCAGATAATCCGCGCGATGGATGCGCGCGATGCGCCGATCAAGCAGCCGCGCCGGCACGAGCGCCGGCAACGCCGGTGTCGGCACCTTGCGACGGTGGCGCCGCGCCTCGACCAGCAACGCGGACGCGCGATCGACCACGGCGCGCAGCACGTTGGCGAGGCCAGCATCGGGCCGACCGGTGAACAATGACTCGGGGTTGATGTCGCCCATCAGGTCCGTCGGCATCATCAGCCGGCGGTGGGCGGCAAGGTGGGGCGTCGCGCGCACCAGGCCGACCAGCGCCCACGCGGTGCCGATCGCCGTCGCCGCCTCGCGCGCCCCGCCGTCGTCGACGCCGAGCATGTCGAGCATCAGCAGCGACAACGTGCCGGAGGTCGCCTGGGCATAGGCTTCGAGGTCGGCGAGGGTCGCGAAAGGCTGGTCGTCGAGGTCGCGCAGGCGGCCGTCGAGCAGGGTCTCGAAGCGCTCGACGGGCGGCCGGCGGCGGGCGATGGCGTCGGCCAACGGCGCCATCACCTGGTGGGCGCGAGCCCGGCCGGCATAGGCCTCGGCGATCGCCTCGCGCCACCACTGCAGGCGGATCTGCCCCAGCATCGGCTCGCGCACCACCTCGCGGGTGCGGGCGACCTCGGCGTTGAAGGCCAGCAGCGCCCACAGATCGTGGCGCGCGGCCTCGGGCGCGAACAGACCACAGAGCCAGCGGCCATGATCGGCGGTCCGCGCCTGGGCCGCGCAATAGGCCCAGGCGGCCGCCAGCTCGCCGTCACCCCCTGGGGCGCCATGTTGCATCGCGATACCTCGTCCAACCGCACGGCGGACCTACCACATATTGAAACGACTCGCCGATATGATAGGCTCCGGCGCTGATACCCGAGTCCCATGAGAACCAAAGAGGGGAGCCAGCGATGGCCGTCATTCTCCAATCCCTAGGGCGCACGCTGCTGGCGGGCCTCGTCCTTCTGATCGCGATCATCGCCATCGTCGGCCTGCTGACCGGCGGTATCGTGAAGATCGACCACACCTGGGGCACCTTCATCATGCGCTGGCTGCACGTGGTGACGGGCATCATGTGGATCGGCCTGCTCTGGTACCTGAACTTCGTGCAGATCCCGACCGTGCCCAAGATCGAGCCGGCCGAGCATCGCGCGGCGATCAGCAAGTACATCGCGCCCGAAGTGCTGTTCTGGTTCCGCTACGGCGCGCTGGCGACGGTGATCACCGGCCTGCTGCTGGCGTGGATGAACGGCTATCTGCTCGAGGCGTTGATCCTGAAGAAGGGCGTGCACGCCATCGGCATCGGCATGTGGCTGGCCCTGATCATGGCCTTCAACGTCTGGTTCATCATCTGGCCGAACCAGCAGAAGGCGCTGGGCCTCGTCGACTGCCCGGCCGACCAGAAGCCCAAGGCGGCGCGCACCGCCATGCTGACCTCGCGCATCAACACCATGCTGTCCATCGCCATGCTGTACTGCATGGTCGCGCAGCAGAACGGCGGCCTCTGAGCACGTCGTTCCACCGCATCAAGCGACGGGGCCCTGCGGGGCCCCGTTTTCGTTTCACGGCACCGGCAGAAGGGCGGCAGCGACGCGTCGACCTTCCGACAGCAGGATATTGTAGGTGCGGCACGCCGCCGGTGTGTCCGCCACCTCGAGCGCGACGCCGCGCCGCTTGAATGTCTCGCGTATCGCTGGCGTCACGAACGTCGCGCGCGTGCCGCAGCCGATCACCAGCACATCGATCTCCTCGGCCATCGTTTCAGGCGCAAGCGCCGCGACCGCGGCGTCGGCCCAGGCGACGGTGCGACTTGCGGTCACGATGATCGCGCCGTCGTGGCGCACGTTGCTGACCCTGAAGCCACCATCGCCGTAACTCTGGATGACCTGCCGCTCCGACGGATCGGGCATCGGCAGGGTCTTGTCGGTTGGTGTCGTCATGGCACCAGTCTTGCCTTCCCCCGCCTCCGGGCGCGCAAGCGTACCCTTGGGGGGAAGGGAGGGGTTCAAGGCCGTGCCGGCGTGGTGGTCCGATTGGCGTCGTCGTCGGGCCGCAGGCGCTCGGGGCGCAGGTTGAGATAGACGAGGCTGGCGTTGGCGATCCAGATCGAGGAGTAGGTGCCGACGACCACGCCCCACAGCATGGCGTAGGAGAAGCTGTGCAGCACCGGCCCGCCGAAGAGGGCCAGCGCCAGCATGGCGAACAGCACCGTGCCCGACGTCATGAGGGTGCGCGACAGGGTCTCGTTGACGCTGACGTTGAGCATGTCGACCAGCGACATCTTCTTGTAGCGCCGCATGTTCTCGCGCACGCGGTCGAACACCACGACGGTGTCGTTGATTGAGTAGCCGGCGATGGTCAGCAGCGCCGCCAGCGCCGTCAGGTTGAACTCGAGCTGGGTGATGACGAAGAAGCCGACGGTGGTCAGCACGTCGTGCGTCAACGCCACCAGCGCGCCGACAGCGAACTGCCACTCGTAGCGGAACCAGACATAGGCCGCGATGCCGAACATGGTGACGATCACCGCGATGATGCCCGAGCGCATCAGCTCGGCGCCGATCTTCGGGCCCACCGTCTCGGTGCGGCGGATATCGTAGGCGGAGCCCAGCGCGGCGGTGACCAGGCGGATCGCCACCTGCTGGCACCATTCGGCCTGCTGCTCCGGCGTCATCAGCACGCGCGTCGAAGCGCCAGCGCCGCGCGCCACCTGGCCGTCGTTGACGGCGATGGCGCGCGCCACGGCGACCCGGCGCTCGTCGTTCAGCGGCTGCGGCGCCGCGACCTCGAGCTCGCCGCCCAACCCACCGGTCGCCGGCTTCAGACTCCAGCCCTGGCCCAGCGCCGCGGTCAGCAGCTTGCCGGCGTTGGCGACGCAGACCGGGCCGGCATCCTGGCGCTGCACGCGCACCAGCACGGTCTCAGCGTTGCCAAACTCCTGCAGCGTGACCTCGCCGACGCCCAAGGTCGAGGTCGTCGCGCGGATCGCGGCAAGGTCGGCCACGCCCTTGGTCGAGCGCGCCTCGATGGCGATGCCGCCCAGGAAGTCGATGCCGAAATTGAAGCCGACGGTGAAGACCAGGATCAGCGAGGCGATGTTGATCGCCGTCGACAGCACCAGCGCGGGGATGCGCTTGCCGAGGAAGTCGAAGTTGGTCTTGATCGGGATGAGGCGGAGCGGTTTCCACATGGCGGCCTCAGATCACCAGTTCTTTCGGCCGGAACGTGCGCAGCCACCAGCCCAGCACCATGCGTGTGAAGATCGTCGAGCTGAACATCGAGGTCAGCAGGCCCAGCGACAAGGTGACGGCGAAGCCGCGGATCGGACCGCTGCCGAAGCCGAACATCAGCAGGCCGGCGATCAAGGTCGTGAGGTTGGCGTCGATGATCGCCGTCAGCGCGCGCTCGTAGCCGGCGACCAGCGCGGAGAGCGGCTGCCGTCCCGCCGCCTGCTCCTCGCGCACGCGCTCGTAGATCAGCACGTTGGAGTCGACGGCGAGGCCCACGGTCAGCACGAGACCGGCGATGCCCGGCAGGGTCAGCGACGCGCCGAGCACCGACATGCCGGCGAACACCATGATCATGTTCACGACCATGGCGAGGTTGGCGAAGAAGCCGAAGATCGGGCCGTAGGAGATGAACATGAACAGCACGACCAGCACCGTGCCGACGATCGAGGCGATCAGACCGGCGCGGATGGCGTCGGCGCCGAGATCGGCGCCCACGGTGCGCTTCTCGACGATGGTCAGGGTCGCCGGTAGCGCGCCGGCGCGCAGCAACAACGCCAGCTCGTTGGTCTGCTGGGAGGTGAACTGGCCGGTGATGATGCCGCTGCCGCCGCAGATCGCGCTGTTGATGCGCGGCGCGCTGATCACCACGTCGTCGAGCACGATCGCCAGCGGCATGCCGACGTTGTTGGTCGTCACGCGGCAGAAGGCGCGGCCGCCGACGGTGTTGAACTGGAAGCCGACGATCGGCTGGCTGGTCTGCTGGTCGTAGGTGGCGTTGGCGCCGGTCAGGTCCTCGCCGCCGACGATGATGGCGCGACGCACCGCCTGGCACTGCACCTGGAAGCGGCGACAGACATCGGCGGCGCGAAGTTCCCTTTCTTCCGGACGCTTCTGCGTCTCCCACAGCCTCAGCGCCGCGTCCCAGCCCTCCTTGGTGGGCAGCAGCACGGCGCTGGCGGCGACCGGCGAGCCCGGAACCCAGTCGATGTCGGCGAGCCGGAACGACAGGCGCGCCGTCTTGCCGACGATGCGCTCCAGCTCGGCCGGATCCTGCACACCCGGCACCTGCACGACGATGCCGTCACTGCCCTGGATCTGCAGCGACGGCTCCTTGGTGCCGGATTCATCGATACGGCGTCGCAAGACCTCGATCGACTGCTCGAGAATCTCGCGCCGGCGGCGCGCCTGCTCCTGCTCGGTGTAGGACAGCCGGAAGGTGGTGGGCGACGTGCGCTCCACCAGCAGCGTCGCGTCGAGGCCGCGCAGCACCGAGAGCGCGTCGGCGCCCTGCGCCTCGTCGCGGATGGTGACGGTCACGGTGCCCGCCTCGGCAACGATGTCGCGCGCCTGGATACCCCGCTCGCGCAGGCGCTCGCGCGCCGTGCCGGTGAGGTTGATGGCGTTCTGGCGGAACACCGTGCGTGTATCGACGTCGAGCAGCAGGTGCACGCCGCCGCGCAGATCGAGGCCGAGATTGATCTGGTTGCCGGCGTACCAGCCGGGCAGATGGTTCAGCACCGACCGCGGCAGCAGGTTCGGCAACGCGAGCAGCACGCAGAACAGCGTGATGCCGAAGATCGTCCAGATCTGCCAGCGCGCGATATTGAGCATCCGGGCGCGACCCGGCTACTTCTTGCGGCCGCCGAACAGGCCGCCCAGCAGGCCGGTCGGCTTCTCGGCGGCCTCCTTGTTGGCCGCCTCCTTGGCAGCCGGCTCGCCGCGGCTGACGATGTTCTGCAAGGTGCCCTTGAGCGCGCGCACACGCACGCCTTCGGCGAGCTCGATCTCGATCTCCGCGTCGTTCAGCACCTTGGTGACCTTGCCGAGAAAACCGCCGCCGGTGACCACCTGGTCGCCGCGCCGCACGCTCGCCAGCATCTCGCGGTGTTCGCGCGCGCGGCGCTGCTGCGGGCGGATCAGCAGGAAGTAGAAGACGACGAAGATGAGGATCAGCGGGGCGATGTTCGCCAGCAGCCCGTCCATCCCGCCCCCGGCGCCCGCCGCCTGCGCATAGGCCTTGCTGATGAACATGTCGCAACCCCGGTTTTGGGCCCGCAGGAGGGGCCGGAAAAAAGACGCCGGACTATACAGACCCGGCCCCGCATTGCAACGCGACAGATGGGGGTCGCGAGAGCGGGACGCAAGGCTCACGGCCGGAGAAATGCCTTGGACGATCAAGGCATTAGGGATAGGTTCCCGGCCGCTTCCGCCCCGCCATCACTATCGTTTGCCATCATGACCGCCGAGTACGAACCCCTGCTGCGCCGCATCGCCGACGCGCTCGAGCGCCTCGCCCCCACGCCGCGCCCGGACACTGACCTGACAGCCGCCGACGCATTCGTCTGGCACGTCGACAGCCATCGGCTCGAGCCGGTGCCCCAGGTCAGCCGCGTCGACATCAACCTGCTGCAGGGTATCGACCGCCAGAAGGCGCAGCTGCTCGACAACACGCGCCGCTTCGCCAAGGGCTTTCCGGCCAACAACGCCCTGCTATGGGGCGCGCGTGGATCGGGCAAGAGCTCGCTGGTCAAGGCCGCGCACGCGGCGATCAACGACGAGGTCCCGGGCCGGCCGCTGGCGCTGATCGAGATCCATCGCGAGGACATTCCGTCGCTGCCGGTCGTGCTGGGCGCGCTGCGCCGCGCGCCGCGCCGCTTCATCCTGTTCTGCGACGATCTGAGCTTCGACGGCCAGGACGCGGCCTACAAGTCGCTCAAGGCGGTGCTCGAAGGCGGCGTCGAGGGCCGGCCGCAGAACGTGATCTTCTACGCCACCTCGAACCGCCGGCATCTGATGCCGCGCGACATGATCGACAACGAGCGCTCCACCGCGATCAACCCGGGCGAGGCGGTCGAGGAGAAGGTCTCGCTGTCGGATCGCTTCGGCCTGTGGCTGGGTTTCCACAACGCCGACCAGCCGACCTACTTCGCGATGATCGAAGGCTACGTCAGGCGCTACGGGCTCGACATCGATCCCGAGACCTTGCGCGCCCAGGCGATCGAGTGGTCGGTGACGCGCGGCGGCCGCTCCGGCCGCGTCGCCTGGCAGTTCATTCAGGACCTCGCCGGCCGGCTGGAACGCCGGCTAGAGTAGCCACACGCCGCAAGCAGGAGACAGGACCATGCCCCCGTTCGACCCGATCGCATCGGCCACCGTACGGGTGGCGCCGCATCTCGAGCCCGGCTTCGTGCACAAGGAGCAGGTCGAGATCGCGCGGCGCAAGCTCGCGGATCGTCTGGCGCGGCGCAAGAAGCGGCCCAACATCCTCGTCTTCCTGATGGACGACGTCGGCTGGGGCGATTTCGGCTGCTACGGCGGCGGCGTGGCGGTGGGCGCGCCGACGCCCAATTTCGACAAGCTCGCGCGCAACGGCCTGCAGCTCACGTCCTGCTATTCCGAGCCGACCTGCTCGCCATCGCGCGCCACCCTGCTCACCGGCCGCGTGCCCAACCGGCACGGCCTGCATCGTCCGCCGATGTACGGCGAACCCGGCGGCCTGCAGGGCGAGATCACCATCGCGCAGCTGCTGTCGGATGCCGGCTACGCGACGCAGGCCGTCGGCAAGTGGCATGTCGGCGAGAACGAGACCTCGCAGGCCCAGAACGTCGGCTTCGACGATTTCTACGGCTTCCTCTCCGTCTCGGACATGTACACGGAGTGGCGCGATCCGCACTTCTTCCCGGAGATCGTCTACTCCGACGCGCGCACGGAGTGGATCAAGAACATGCCGTTCAACCGCTGCTTCGTGCACGCCACCAAGGGCGGCAAGGCCGAGGACGTCGAGGAGGTGACGATTCCCGTCCTGTCGCTGCTCGACGAGAAATGGTGCCGCTACTCCGAGGGTTTCATCGAGCGCATGGCCGGCGGCGACAAGCCGTGGCTGCTGTACCACTGCACGCGCGGCGCGCATTTCGACAACTACCCGCACGAGAGCTTCCTCGGCAAGTCGCCGGCGCGCCATCCCTACAAGGACACGCTGCTCGAACTCGACGCCATCATGGGCCGCCTGGTCGAGACCCTGCGCCGTACCGGCCAGCTCGAGGACACGCTGATCTTCGTCTCCTCCGACAACGGCCCGCACATGGAGACCTGGCCGGACGCGGCGTTCACGCCGTTCCGCTGCGCCAAGGGCTCGACCTGGGAAGGCGGCGTGCGCGTGCCGGGCCTGCTGATGTGGCCCGGCATGATCGAGGCGGGTCGCCAGAGCGACGGCATGTTCGACTTCAACGACATCCTGCCGACCTTGCTGGGCATCGCCGGCGAGAGCGCGCGCCTGCCGACCGACCGCTACATCGATGGCGTCGACCAGACCTCGTTCCTGCTCGCCGACGACGGGCTGTCGAATCGCAAGTACCACCACTACTGGCTGGTCAAGACGTTCTCGGCGATGCGCTGCGGCGAGTACAAGATGGTGCTGTCGGCGACCAGCGACGACGCGTCCGACGCGGCCGGACCGGGCGGCTTCACCGGCACGCTGGAGCGCTTCGCCTATGCGCGGCTCTACAATCTCTATCTCGATCCGAAAGAGCAGCACAATTACATGACGCGCAAGCTCGCCTATGTGGACGCGTTCCAGCAGGGCATGCGCGACCATCTCGCGACCTTCCGCAAGTATCCGCCCAAGACGGTTATGGGGCTCTCGGCGCGGCGCGAATAGGCGGGCGACCGGACCGACGCAACGTCCGCGGCACGCACCGGGATCAGTCGTGGCGCAATGCCTCGATGGGGTCGAGCCGCGATGCGCGCTGCGCCGGGTAGAAGCCGAAGAACACGCCGATCAGGGCGCTGAAGCCGACGGCGACGACGATCACCTCGGGCTGGATCAGGGTCGGCCAGCCGGCGGCGCGCGCGACGATCACCGAGCCGCCGATACCCAGCACCACGCCGATGGCGCCGCCGATCGCCGACAGGGTCGTCGCCTCGATCAGGAACTGGCGCATGATGTCGCCGCGGCGCGCGCCCACCGCCAGGCGCAGGCCGATCTCCTTGGTCCGCTCGGTGACCGAGACCAGCATGATGTTCATGATGCCGATGCCGCCGACCAGCAGCGACACGCCGGCGACGGCGGCCAGCAGCAGCGCCAGGATGCGCGCCGAGGCGGCCTGGGTCTCGGCGACCTCGGTGAGGTTGCGGATCCAGAAATCGTTCTCCTGCGCCGCCGTCAGCCGGTGGCGCTGACGCAGCAGCGTGGTCAACGCCTGCTCGGCGTCGGCCATGTCCTCGCCGTCGCGCACCTTGATCAGGATCGCGGCGACGGCGCGCGAATTGGCCCGGCTGGTGCCGACGACCTTCTGCTTGGCGGTCGACAGCGGCACGATCACCGTGTCGTCCTGGTCCTGGCCGGACGTGTTCTGGCCCTTGCGCGCCAGCACGCCCACGACCATGAACGGCGTCGACTTGACGCGAATCGTCTGGCCGATCGGGTCGACGTCGTCGCCGAACAGGTTCTTCACCACCGTCTCGCCCAGCAGGATCACCTTGGCGGCGCCGGAGATCTCCTGCTGGGTGAAGTCGCGGCCGCTCTTGATCTCCCAGTCGCGCGCCTCGAGGAAGCCCGCGGTGACGCCGAGCACGACGGTCGACCAGTTCACGCCGCCGGCGACGATCTGCGCGCTGCCACGCACCGTGCCGACCGAGACCTGCACCGCCGGCACTTCGCGCGCCATGGCGACGACGTCTTCCTCCGACAAGGTCCAGCGCGAGCCGAAGCCCATGCGCACGCCGCCCGAGGTCGTGCTGCCCGAGATCACGATCATCAGGTTCGAGCCCAGGCTCTGGATCTGCTGCATCACCTTGGCCTTGGCGCCCGAGCCGACCGCGACCATCACGATCACGGCGGTGACGCCGATGATGATGCCCAGCATGGTGAGCCCGCTGCGCAGAAGGTTGGCGCGCAAGGCGTCGAGCGCCGAGCGCAGGGCCTCCAGCACGCTCATGCCGCGTCCTCGTGGCGCCGCGCGCCGGCGATCAACGCGGCGAGCTCGGCCGCCGCGTCGTTCGGCTCCTGCCGGCGATCGTCGACCACCTTGCCGTCGCGGAAGCGGATCACGCGGCTGGCGAAGGCGGCGACATCGGGCTCGTGCGTGACGATCACCACGGTCTGGCTGTCGCGATTGAGCCGCTGGAACAGCGCCATGATCTCGAGACTCGTACGGGAGTCCAGCGCACCGGTGGGCTCGTCGGCCAGCAGCAGCGCCGGATCGTTGACCAGCGCGCGGGCGATGGCGACGCGCTGCTGCTGGCCGCCCGAGAGCTGCGCCGGGCGATGGTCCATGCGATCGCCCAGACCCACCGTCTCCAGCGCCGCCTTCGCCTTGGCCTCGCGCTGGGCACGCGCGGCGCCGGCATAGACCATCGGCAGGCAGACATTGGCCAAAGCGGTCGAGCGCGGCAGCAGGTTGAACGACTGGAAGACGAAGCCGATCTTGCGATTGCGCAACGCCGCGAGCTGATCGGGCGACAGGCCGGCGACCGACTGGCCGTCGAGCACGTAGTCACCCTTGCTCGGCGTGTCGAGGCAGCCCAGCAGGTTCATAAAGGTCGACTTGCCCGAGCCCGACGGCCCCATCACGGCGGCGAAATCGCCGCGCGCGATCGACAGGCTGGCGCGCCGCAACGCGCGCACGCGCTGATCGCCCATGACGTATGTCTTGGCCAGATCGCACGTCTCGATCAGGGCGGTCATGGCGACCCTCTTCGCCCTCTCCCCGCGAGCGGGGAGAGGGTCGGGGTGAGGGGCTGCGGCAAGTGACGCACGACTATTGTGCGCAACCTGAGGCTCCCCCTCACCTCGACCCTCTCCCCGCTCGCGGGGAGAGGGAGATAGAAGAACGTCGTCATCAGAACCGCAGACGCGGCGGTTCCGAGCCGGCGGCTGGCGCCGGGCGCGGGCCGCCGCCGACGATCACCTCGGAGCCGTCCTTCAGCTCCGTGGTGATGATCTCCGTGGTAGTGCCGTCGCCGACACCCAGCCGCACGCGTACCGGCTTGGCCAGACCATCCGGGCCGACAATGAACAGCTCGGCCGGCGGCGCGCCCGCCGCCGCGGCGCGCATCGCGGCGTATTTCGGCTTCTGCTCGGCGTCGAGCATGGCGTCGATCTGCTTGGCCGCCGCCTCGCGAATGGCGCGCACCTTGGCGCGGCGTTCCTCCGGCGGCGCCCCGCTGGTGAACACCGCGCGGATCTCGTTGCCGCTCTGGGCGAAGATGCGATCGAGCTCCTTGCGCTGATCGGCGTTGAGCTTGAGCTGCTCGGTCAGCGCCTTCTTCATCGCATCGGCGCTGGCCTGCGGGTTGGTGCCGCGCGGCGTGCCGCCCTGGGTCGTCGGCGCCGCGCCCGGCTCGTCTCCGCCGG
>Ga0194125_10002396_pt1 | contig 31015 bp, 24 predicted proteins | sample TA2KigC250mmetaG_FD_148626 | JGI IMG/M metagenome (GOLD analysis project Ga0194125, IMG submission 148626) | Freshwater microbial communities from Lake Tanganyika, Tanzania - TA2015034 Kigoma Deep Cast 250m | ecosystem: Environmental > Aquatic > Freshwater > Lake | place: Tanzania: Lake...
TGCCTTTCTGCCTGGCTGCCTTGCTGCCCCCCTTGCTGCCTTGCTGCCCCTTCCACCGGAGCGACCATGCCCACGATACTGCGCAGCAGCCTCGAGCGTCGCATCCTTGAGCACGCCCTTGACCACTATCCGGTCACGGCGGAAGAGCTGGCCCGGGCGCTCCATGTATCGGAGGGCAGGGTGATGGTCGAGCTGCGGAGGATGGAGAGCCGGGGCCTCGTCGAGCTCGACCTCCTTCCCGACAAGGTATTCGTCCGGCCCCTGGCGGTGATTCCCCCGGGAAGGGCCCCGGGCCGGAACAGGGGCGAAAGGCGCGGGTCCGACGGGGGCAGGGAAGGCCGGAAGGAGGGCGGGGACGACCCCGCCTACCGGTGAGGCACCGCGCGCGTCGCGGCCCCTACATGCCCGAAACGAACAGCGGCGCCAGCACCAGGGTGATCGTGCTCAGGAGCTTTATGAGCACGTGCAGGGACGGCCCGGCGGTGTCCTTGAACGGGTCGCCCACGGTGTCGCCGACCACCGCGGCCTTGTGCATATCGGAGGTCTTGCCGTAGATTACCATGTCGTCTGGGGAGTCGCGGGCCTTCCTCATCAGGTCCTCGAAGATCTCGGGCGAGCGCGCCTTGAGCCCGGAGAGGAGCCCCGGGTTCTCGCGCAGCTGCTTGGCCTTTATCGTCCCGAACTCCTCGACGAACTTCTTGGCGTTGTCCCACGCCCCGCCGCCGTTGTTGAGCACCAGCGCGACGAGGAAACCGGTGATGGTGCCGACCATCAGCGTCCCCCCGAGGGCCTCGGCCCGCAGCAGGAACCCCACCGCTATGGGGAGGGCCACCGCCAGTGTGCCCGGCAGAATCATGTTCTTCAGGGCGCTCTCCGTCACGATGCTCACGGCGCGGCCGTAGTCGGGCTTCTCCTCGAACGTCATTATCCCGGGCCTCTCCTTGAACTGCCGGCGCACCTCGACGATGACGGAGTAGGCGGCCTTTCCGACCGCCTTGATGGCCCAGGCCGAGAACAGAAAGACCAGCATCGCGCCCAGCATCGCCCCGATGAACACGTCCACCTTGTCGAGCGAGATGTGGGTGAGGTGGGAGGCCTCGAGGTAGGCCGAGAAGAGCAGGAACGCCGCCAGCGCCGCCGAGCCCACGGCGTATCCCTTCGTGAGTGCCTTCGTCGTGTTGCCCACGGCGTCGAGCCGGTCCACCTTGTGCCGGATCTCCTCGGGCTGGCGGGACATCTCGGTGATGCCGCCGGCGTTGTCCGCTATCGGGCCGAAGGTGTCCATCGCGAGTATGTAGGCGCACACCGAGAGCATGCCCATCGTGGCTATGGCCGTGCCGTAGAACCCGCCGGCAAGGGTGCTCACGCCCAGGCCTTCGGCGCCCATCTCGCCCAGCTTGAACGCGCCGAAAAGCGCCGCCGAGACCACCGCGACCGGTATGGCGGTGCACTCCATCCCGACCGCAAATCCCGAGATTATGGTCGTCGCCGGGCCGGTGCCGGACGATTTGGCGATATCCTGCACCGGCCGGTACTTCGACTCGGTGTAGTACTGCGTGATGTAGACGAAGGCCCACGAGGTCAGGATGCCGATGAGGCCCGCGGCGAAGTACCAGGTCCAGGCGTCCCGGAGCATCTGCTGCGTCGCCAGCCCGAAGCCGGCGATGGCGAGCACCGAGGTGACGACGTAGCCGCGGTTGAGGGCCGCCATGGGGTCGCCGTCCTCCCGGGTGCCGACCACCATGACGCCGGCTATGGTGGCCAGCAGGCCGAACGAGCGGGCGACCAGCGGGAACATGATCCCGTTTATCCCCAGCACCGGGAACAGCGCTATCCCCAGCACCATCGCCCCGATGTTCTCGGCGGCTGTGGACTCGAATAGATCCGCACCTCGCCCGGCGCAGTCGCCGACGTTGTCGCCCACCAGGTCGGCGATGACCGCGGCGTTGCGCGGGTCGTCCTCGGGGATGTCTTTTTCGACCTTGCCCACGAGGTCGGCGCCGACGTCGGCCGCCTTCGTGTAGATGCCGCCGCCCAGCTGGGCGAAGAGGGCCACGAAAGAGGCCCCGAACCCGAAGCCGACGATGAGCAGGGGGGTCGCCCGCGGGTCGCCCCCGATGAGGTCGTAGCCGTAGTAGATGCCCGCCACCCCCAGAAGCGACATGGCCACCACGGCGAAGCCCGAGACCGCCCCGCCCCGGAGCGCCACCTTGATGGCGCGGTCTAGGCTCGAGCGGGCCGCGCTGGCCGTGCGGATGTTGGACCTTATCGACACCCACATGCCGATGTAGCCGGCGATGGACGAGCACGCCGCCCCCAGGACGAACGCCACGGCGGTCATCCAGGCCTCGCGCAGGTTGGCGGTGAAGAGGAAGATGAGGATGAAGAAGAGGGCCGCCACGGCGCCGGCTATTAACCAGATCCACTTGTACTGGGTGCGCAGGAAGGCCTCGGCGCCCTCCTTTATCGCATCGGATATCCTCCGCATCTCGGGGGTGCCGGTGTCCTGCTTGAGCACCCACCAGGTCATGACGCCGGCGAATGCCAGGCCGATGAGCCCGGCCAGCGGGACCACGACGACCAGGGGCGATTCCGAGGGCCTCTCCCGGACCTCGAACGTTCTCGTCACGGTGGTGGTTATCTGGCCCGTCACGTTGACGACGAGCTCGTGCTCCCCCTCCAGCGCCACCCACGGGTACGTCCTCTTCCAGACGCCTTTGCCGCCAACGGTCTCGTTGATCCAGGAGACCGAGAGCCCCGGACCGAGGGTGTCCTCCAAGTGCACATCTATCGTCCGCGTCTCGTAGTGATCGTTGTGGACCGAGATCTGGATAAGGACGGAGTCCCCGAGCACGGGCGTCTCCACCAGTATGTCCCCCGTCGCCGCCTTCACCTTTAGCTTCATCTCCGCGTAGGCTCCCCCGGAGCCCTCGCCGAGCGAGGCGGCCGGTACGGCCGCCACGAGCGCGAGTGCCAGGAAGCCCAGTGCTGCGCAAACCCACAGTCCCCTCATCCCATCCCTCATCCGGGGCGGCATCTGCGGACCTGTAAATAAGAATTTGTATGGTTGGTGAAAAAGGCGCACGGCGCAAGGCGCGAGGCGCAAGGCCTGAGGCACGAGGGACGAGGTGCAAGGGACAAGGTGGAAACAAGGGGCGCGCCCCTTTCCCTCTCCGACTCCTCCTTCACCCCTTGTACCCCGTGCCCTGAACCTTGCGCCTCAAGCCTTGCGCCTCGCGCCCTGCGCCAGGTGCCTTCCTAGGCAGCGCCGCGCTCCTTGAGAACGGGAAGCAGGGCCGGGTGGACCGAGTACATGTCCTTGCGGCCCGGGTACTCGAGGACCGCGCCGCTCTCGAGCAGGGAGTTGAGGGGACCGTCGGCGGCGACCGCCCGGTCCCGGAAGACCTGCCCCAGCTTCTGCCACTCCTCCGCCGTCAGGAAGCGCCTCATCTCGAGGCGGTGCTCCTCGAGCACGCCGTCCACGATGCCGGCGTCGATTCGGCCCTTCCCCTTCATCGAGGCCCGCAGGCAGCAGGCGCCGGCGAAGCGCACGAGGTCGCCCGGGCTCCCGCCGGAGTTGAGCAAAAGCAGGTCGGACGCCGCGCCGTCCAGGAGCTCCCGGCCGGTGCGCCTCTCCAAAAGGTCTCGAAGGTCGAGCACTCCACCCCCTTTGAGGGAGAGCGCGGCCTGGTTGACCTCGGAGAGAGGCTGGACCGATATCATGTCGAACGACTGGCGGAGCCCCCGGAACTCGCCCGAGTGCAGGACCGAGAACGGGACCGTGCAGACGCACTTGAACCGGAAGTCGAGCAGGCCCGACTCGAGCAGGAAGGCCACCGCCGGCTCCACCCCGAGCCGCTCCAGGCCGTCCACGATGAGCAGGACCTCCCGGCCGCTCTTCGAGCGCGCCTCCTGGGCGATCTCGCAGAGCCTCTGGGCGAGCTCCTCGCGCCGCGAGTCCAGCGCGGCGAGAAGCTCCGGGCGGCCGTCGCGCCGCTTCAGGCGCTCGGAGAGCTTCGAGAACAGCTCCGCCATCCCGGAGAGGCCGGTCCTCTCGTCGGCGGGGAGCTTGAGCGCCTCCTTGAGCCAGGCCGAAAGGGACCGGGCCACCTGCTCCGAGACCGCGAGCTTCTCCTCCTGCAGCCGGCGGCACATCCCGGCGCCCAGGGCGCTCAGGATATCGGGTATCCCGGCCATGTCCGGCGGCAGCTCGACGGGGACGTGCAGGGGGAGCACCACCTCCCGGGTGTCCATCGCGACCCTCATGAGCTCGACGGTCTTGCCCGAGCCGCGCTGGCCGGCGAAGATGGCCTTGACCGGCCGGCGGTCCATCCTCATCCGCTCGGCAAGCTCCAGCGAGGCGCCGTTCTCGCGCGCCACGTAATACCTGAGGAACGCTTCGGGTTTCCTGAGGTCCTCGCCGCAGGCCTGGAAGGCTTCCTGAAGGCTCGGCCCTGCCATGACACCGTCTCCGCCGTTGGAATGGCTTTGACCGAGATAAAGATTGCGCGACGGGGCGCCCCTTCACCCCAGGCGCTCCAGTTCCGCGGCGAGCCCGGCGAGCCCGGCGACGGTGATGTCCGCGGCCGGCTCGTCGGGCGAGAGCGGCCTGCCCTTCCGGTTGAGCCACACCGTCGACATCCCCAGCCGGGCGGCGCCGGGAACGTCGACCCTGGGGGTGTCGCCCACGTAGACGGAATCGGCCGCCGACCGCCCCAGGGCCTTCAGGGCGAAGCGGAATATTCGCGAATCGGGCTTGTAGGCGCGGGCCGTCTCCGAAGTCACGACCTGCTCGAACTCCAGCCCCTCCCGCCTCAGGATGTCGAGGAGCGGGTAGTTGTCGGCGTTCGAGACGACCGCGAGCGCGCGGGCCTCCCCGAGCTCCGCGAGCGCCGGCCGGGCGTCGGGGAAGGGCGCGCACCTGCGGGTGAGCTCCACCCAGAGCTCCACGCCCGACTCGGCGTCCCCGTCGATGCCGAAGTGCTCGAAGGTCTCGCGCAGGCTCTTGACGTTGAGGGCCGCCTGCAAGACGAACCCGGCCCGGCCGCGGGATACCGCCTCCTCGAGGTTCCTCCTCTCCCGGACGTCCCAGTACGAGTGGAACAGGGCGGGGTCCACGGGCGAGCCGGCCCTCTCCAGTATCTTGGCCACGGTCGCCTCGTGGACGCGGTCGAGGTCGATGAGCGTGTTGTAGCAGTCCAGTATCACCGCAGAGAGCCCGCTCACCCGCCTCTCCCCGCAAGCTCCCGCTTCAGCCTCTCGATGACGTCCACCGGCGCGGGGTCCACGCCGCGCAGGAACGCCAGGTGGATGGAGGCGAGATCCCCCACGAGCACCGTGGAGAGCAGCCTCGCCAGCGCGCCCTTGCCCCGGGAGCGGACCTCGAGGACGCGCCGGGCCCGCGCCAGCCCGAGCCTCTTTGCCGCCTCCATCCGCCGGGCAAGACGCGGGTCCTCGCGCTCGTCGCGCAGCACCACCACGGAGCATCGGGCCGCCGCCGGGTCCGAGTCCCAGCCGACCAGGTCGTTGTGGTCCAGCTCGGGGAACTGCTCGGCGCGCGCGAGCACCTTGGCGTTCTCGTTGAGCTGGGTCTTCCACCGCCGGGCGGCGGGCGCCAGGAAGGGCCCGGCCATCACCACCGGGGAGGTCCCCTCGAGATCCCGGGCGACGCCGAGCGGGAGGTTGGCCGGCCCCTTCCGGTCGGGCCCGAAGCGCCCCCGCATCGCCGCAAGCACCGCCACCGCCTCCCGCACCTGCCTTCCGAAATCCGCGACGCCCAGGTCCTCCAGGACTCCCATCATCGGCAGTAGCAGGAGCGCCAGCGCCGACCTGGGCCAAAGCCCGCCGGGCACCGTGATGTGGCGGCCCGCTCCGTACCTTTCCCTCAGGACGCCGCCCGAGGATATCGTGACCAGGGTGCATCCGCGCGCGGCCGCGGTCCGGCAGGCCGCCAGGGTCTCGGCGGTGTTCCCCGAGTAGCTGGCGGCCAGGACCAGCGAGCCCGGCCCGACCCAGGGGGGCAGACGGAAGTCCCGCACCACGGTCACCGGCGGGCCGCCCGTCTCGGCCAGGAGCGAGGAGAGCAGGTCGCCCCCGATGGCCGACCCGCCCATTCCGGCGACGACGACGTTCCCGGGATGGCGCACCGGGATGCGGGGCCTCGGCAGGGCCCTGCCGGCCAGCACCTGCTCGGGCAGGAGGAGCGCGGTCTTCAACATGCCGGAAGGGTCGAGCGATTCTAGATCTCGCGGCGAGAGCGGGGCTTTCATACCGCGGCCCCCGGGCTGTTCAATGGGACGGCACCCTCCGCATCAACCCTGCCCCACCTGGACGGTCGCGCCGCACCACGGGCAGGTCACGTTCGACACCGCGCCGGTGCTCTGTATGGCGAAGACCCGGTTGCACACCGGGCAAAGGCTCTTCTGCAGCCGGCCCGCCGCGGACAGCGCCGGCTCGCCGGGCGCCGGCAATGCCGCGATCACCGGCCGGGGCTCGGGCATCGCGCCCGAGGAGGGCACCGCCGCCGCGGCCCCGGGCGCCGCCGGCCCCAATGCGAGCTCGCCCAGCTCCATGGAGGCGCCGTAGTCCCCGGCCTCGAACGCCTTCTGGGCCCTCTCGGCGGCGTCGGCCCTCTCGGGCGGCAGGGCCGACACGCCCTCGGGACCCGCCCGCAGGCGCTGTATCCCTTCGAGGAGCACGAGACACCGGGCGTGCATCTGGGAGAGGTCCCTGGCGCGGCCTTCGGACTTGAGCGCGAGATCGCGAGCCAGCGGGTAGTCCCCCGCGCCGAAGGTCGCCTGGGCCTGCTTCAGTAGCTCCTCCGCCTGGCCGGGGATGATGGCGGCGGCGCGCAGCTCCTCCACCCTCTTCTGGCCGGAGGTTATCGCGGCCCAGGCGACGTCCCGGGGCTTGTTGGGCGGGGAGGGAGCGCCCGGGGCGCCCTCGCCCGTCTCGGTTCCGACCCGGGCCTCGATGGTCTTGATGGAGGGCCCGGCCTTCTTGGTGGCGGGTATGGCGTCCATGGAGGGGACCAGCAACCGTCTCTCCGGTGCGGTCTGCGGCCTGGCGACGAACTCCTGCTCCCTGGCGTTGACCTCCCTCTCCCTCTCCTCGAGCGCGGCGAACCGGGTGCCGTACTCCTCCTCCCGGCGCTTGGAGGTCTTTTCCAGCTCCTTGAGCGCCCGGGCCGTCTTCAGGAGCTCCTCCTTGTTGGCGTTGTACTTGCGGTAGTCGGCCTCGAAGCTCTCCTGGGCAGCCTCCAGGGACCTCATCTCCTCGACCAGTTTCTCCCGCGACCGCGCCAGCTGGCCCTTCTCCGCCTCGAGCCGGGTCTGGAGGTCCATGAGCGCAACGCGGTCGGCCTCGATACCGTCCTGGGCGCGCTTGAGCTTGGTCCGGTCGTCATCCAGCGCCCTCTGCTCATCGTCCAGGCGAACCTGCGCCTCGTCGAAGGCCCGCCGGTCCGCCTCCAGCCTCCGCCTCTCCTCGTCGAGCTCGGTCTTCTCGGCCTCGAGCAGCGCCACCGGCGGGGCGATGGGCCCGGCGGGAGGGCTCTCCGCGGTGCCCCGGCGGAGCTCCGAGAGCTCCAGGCGGAGGCGATCCAGCTCGTCGTCGCGGGAGGCGAGCTCCTCCCGGAACGCCGCCTCCATCTCGTCCTTCTCGCGGAGCTGTCCCTCGAGCTGCGATACCCGGGACGGAAGGTCCGCTCCCCCCGGCACCGGACCGGCCGGCGCCCCGGCTGCCTCCCCCGTCGGGCCCGGCTCCCCGGCCGCGCCCGCCTGGCCCGGCTCACCCGCCGCGCCCGGCCGGCCGGCCTCGCGGAAGGCGGCAAGCTCCCGCTCCGCCTGCGCGAGGCGCTCCTCGACCTCGGTGAGCTTGAGCATTGCGGACTCGGCCCTGACCTCGGCCAGGTCCTTCTCGTCCCGGGCGCGCAGGGACTGGGCCTCCCGCTCCCTCAGCGTGCCCTCCAGCGCGGAGATTCGGGCGTTGGCGGCATCCAGGGTGGACTCCAGGAGCGGTATGGAGGATTGGGTCTCCCCGGCCCTTGCCAGGGCGGCCTCGCGGTCGGCGAGCGCCTGCTCGAGCTCCGCCACGCGCAGCGAAAGGGCGCGCAGCTCCGCGGGGTCCGGCGCCGGGGCCGCCTTGAGCTTCTCCTCGAGCTCCTTGAGCCTGCGGGCCCTCTCCACGAGCTCGGCCCTCTCGTTCTTGACCTCCGCGGCGCGCGCTTCGAGCTCGGTCTTCTGGCGGATTATCTCCTCGCGCTCGCGGGTGATCCACTCGGTCTCCGCCAGGAGGTCGGAGTTCTGCTTGTCCTCCTTGACCTTGAGCCGGGCCTCCAGCTCCTCCAGGCGCCTGGCCTCCTGCTCCATCCCCGCGGCCCTGCGGGCGGTCTCCCTGGCCAGGTCCCTCTGGGACGCAAGCTCCGCCCGGGCGGCCTCGGCGGCCTTCTGGAGCCCGTCCCTTTCGGCCGCCACCTTCGCAAGCTCGGCGCGCAGCGCCTCGAGCTCCCGGGCCCGGTCGACGCTGCGGGATTCCGCCTCAAGCAGCGCCTTCCCGACGGCGTCCTCGGCCTGCTCCACCTCGGCCTGCTCCTCGGCGAGCCGCTCGACGTCCTTGGCGAGCGTCACCGCCTGCATGGCCAGGGCCTCCTCCCTCACCTTCAGGGTCCTGGCGAGCTCCCGAAGCTCGGCGGCCTCGGCCTTCTGTCGCTCCTGCTCCTGGTCCAGAGTGGCCCGGTCCCTCCCCAGCGACGCCCTCTCCTGCTCGAGCGCCTTCCGTTCGTTCACCAGCGCCGCCTGGCCCCGGGCGAGCTCCTCCGATTCGAGCTCGAGGCCGGCGGCGAGGTTGTCCAGCTCGGCCTTCTGGGCGGCCGCCAGCGCGGTACCGGCGGCGGCGAGCTCCGCTTCCCTCCGGCCGACGGCCTTCTCGCGCTCCTGCAGCGTCCTCTGCAGCTCGGCCTCGCGGGCGCCCAGTTCGCTCTCGAGCCTGGCGAGCCTCTGGAGCTCGTCCCGGGCGGCCTTCTCGCGCTCCGAGGCCGTCCGCCCGGTCGCCTCCTCGCGCGACCCGAGCTCGGCCTCCCTGCGTCCCAGGGCCTCCTCCCTCTCCTTGAACTTCTGGACCGCAGCGGAGAGCCTGTCCCGCTTCTCCGCGAACGCGGCGGCCTCGGCCTCCAGCGCCCCGGCCCGCTCCCCGAGCTCCCTCTGGCGGGCCTCCTGGAGGGCGGCCTGCTCCTCCAGCCGGAGCCTGGTGGTGGCGAGCTCCTTCGCGGAGGCCTCGAGGCGGGCGTTCGCGGATGAGATCCTGGCCTCGGAGGCCTCGACCTCCGAGCGCCGGGACCCGAGATCGCTGTTGACGGCCTCGATCTCCTCCCGCCGCTTCTCGAGCTCCAGCGTCTCCGCCTCCAGGCCCGACTGGAGCTCCGAAAGCTCACGGCGAACCGCCTCGCTGTCCTGGAGCCCCTTCGATATCGCCGCCTCCCGCTCCCGGAGGGACCGGTCGGACCGCTCCAGCTCCGCGTTCCTCGCCTGGAGCGACTGCTCCAGCCGCGCTAGCTCGGCCTCCCGGGCGGCCAGCGCCGCGGCGGTCGTCTCTCCCTTGCCGAGGGCCTCCTCGCGGGATGCCAGCTCCCGGCGCGCGGCCTCCAGATCGTCCCCGGCGGCCTTCAACGCCGCCTCGCGCGATTCGGTTTCTCGGGCGAGCTGCTCCTCTCGCGCTCTAAGCTGGGACTCGAGCTCGGCCGCGCGCGAGCGGAGGTCCTGCTCCAGCGTCGCGAGCGCGCCCTCCTTCTCCTTGAGCTTGGCGGCCACCGTGGTGAACTTGTCCTTCACCTCGGCCTGCCGCGCCGCCTCCCCCTCGAGCTCCCGGGCGCGCTCCTCCTGCCGCGCGGCCGCCTGTTCCAGCTCGGAGCCCCTGCGTTCCAGCTCCCCGGACCCCCGCTCCAGCTCCTCGCCTCGCAACGCGAGCTCGGCGGTCCTGAGCTCCGCCTCCTTCATCCGCCGGTCGAGCTCGGCGGACCGGGCGTCGAGCCCGGCGGCCCTCTTGTCCAGGTCGTTTTGGAGCCCCTCGATGTCGGATTGCATCTCGGAGAGGTCCCTCTCCCGGGATGCGAGGCCGGCCTCCAGGGAAGCAAGCTCGCCCGCCCGGGCCCCGATGGAATCGGCGCGGTCGCGCAGGGCGGCCTCCGCCTCCGAGAGTCTCTGCTCGCGCCCGGCGAGCTCCCGCTCCCTGTCCCCAAGTCGCCGGTTGGCCTCCTCCACGGACCTTGCTGCGGCCTCGCCCCTGGCCCGGAACTCCGCCTCATTGCGCCCCAGGGCCATCTCGCGGGCCGCCAGGCGCTCCTCGCGCTCGTCCGCCGCCCGGGTCCTCCGCTCCGTCACGGCGGCGGCCTCGGCCTCCTGCGCCGAGAGCGCCTCGCCCCTCTCCCTGAGGGACGCCTCGGCAGCGGCGGCCGCCGCCTCCCTCTCCCTGAGCGCCGCTTCGGCCGCGGCCGCCGCCGCCTCCCTCTCCCTGAGCGCCGCTTCGGCCGCGGCCGCCGCCTCCCCGCGCTCCTTGAGCCTGCCCACGGCGGCGCCCAGCTTGCCCCTCGCCTCCTCCTGCCTGGCCCGCTCGCCCTCCAGTTCGGCCTCCCGCTGCTGGAGCTCGCGGGTGCGTCCGTCCAGGCCGGAGGCCCGGTCCTCCAGGCTCTGCTGGAGGGTGGAGAGGTCCGCCTGGATGGTGTCCAGCTCGGCGGCCTTGTGGGTCGCCTCGGCCTCCCTCTTACCCAGCGCCCCCTCGCGGTCCTCCACGACCTTGTTGAAAGCCTCCGCGCCGGCTGCGATCTCGCTCTCCCGGGCGCGGGCGGCCTCCTCCTTCTTTAGAAGCTCGCCCTCCTGCCTCATCACGAGCTCCTCGCGCTCGCGCAGCTTCACGGTGAGGGCCTCGAGCTTGGTCTTCTGCTTGTCCTGGTCGACGGTGATCTCGGCGAGGGCGTCCTCCCTCTGGTTCTGGGCCTTCTCCAGGGTGTTGAGCTCGGCTCGGGTCCTCTCCATCTCGGAGGTGCGCTCGACCAGCTCGCCCTGCAGGGTCTGCAGGTCCGTGTTGAGCGTCTCGAGCTCCTGCGCCTGCCCCTCGAGCGCGGCCTGGGCCGCGACAAGGGCGGCCTCGCGGGCCCCCAGGGCCGCGTCCCGCTCCTGCGCGGCGCGGGCCATCTCCCGCTCGTGGGAGGCGAGGGCCGCCTCCCGGACGGTCGTGGCGTCCTCGCGCTGCTTGAGCAGCCCCAGCGCCTCGTCGAGGCTGGCCCTCGCCAGATCCTGCTGGCGCTCCCGGTCATCCAGCGCCCGGGCCCTCCCGTCGAGCTCCCGGCGGGCGGACTGCAGCTCCTGTTTCGCCTGCTCCTGGCCGGCGACCTCCTTTTCCAGGAGGGCCCGGGCCGAATCCAGCTCCGTTCGGAACCGGGCAAGCTCGCCCTCCCGGCCGTCCAGGGCCCCGGAGCGGGCGTCCAGCTCCTCGGAGCGGCGGTCGAGCCTCTCGTCCCGGACCTTGAGGTCGTTCTCCCTTCCGGTGATGGAGGACGCCTTCTCGCCGAGGAGGGTCTCGCGGGCGGCGGCGTTGACCGCGGCCTCCCTCTCCCTGGCGATCATCTCGCCCTCCCGCGCCTCGAGGGCCTGCTCCTTCTCCTTGGCCTTGGCGACGATGACCTGGAGCCTGGCCTTCTGCTCGGCCTGGGAGGCGGCCTCCCTCTCGAGCGCCCGGGCCCGGTCGTCGAGCTCGCCGGCCCTCCGCTCCAGCTCCTCGTGCCGGGCCAGCTGGCGCGCCGCCTCGGCCTCGAAGCCGTTGCGCATCTCCTCGAGCTCCTTGTTCCAGGTGTCCAGGTCGGAGTCCCTGGCGTCGAGCTCGGCGGAGCGCGCGTCCAGCGTCTGCTTGCGGTCGTCGAGGTCCTTCTGGCGCAAATCCGCCTCGGAGGCCCTCCGCCGCACCTCGTCCTCCAGCGCCCGGGCCTGCTTCACGGCCTCCTGCGCCTTCCGGACCTTCTCGGCGGACTCCTCCTCCTGGTTCCTCACCCTCTCCTCGTCGAGGATGAGCTTGGCCTTCATCCAGCCCAGCTCCTCCTCCCGCGACTTGAGCTGGAGGTCCCTGGTCTCGATGGTCCTCTGCCACTCGTTGAGCTCGCGCTCCTTCTGGTCCTTGTCGGAGCGCCAGCGCGCCGCCTCCTCCATGAGCGGCAGGAGCTCGCGCTCGCGGGCGGCGAGCTCCGCCTCCTTCTCGGCCCCCTGCCGGAGCTTCTCGTCCAGCGACTTTCGGTCCTCGTCGGTGGCGTCGCGGTCCGTGCGGAGCTTGCGGATGGCCTGGGCGAGGGCGGTCGCCCTCTGGGTAAGCTCCTTGTCGCGCTCCTTGAGGGCCGTGGCCTCGGCCGCCAGCCGCTTGCGCAGCTCCTCCATGCGGTTGTCGGCGGCCAGGCTCTTCTCGGCGTCGCGCTCGAGCTCCTTTTTGAGCTCGTCTACCGTCCGGCGCTCCTCGGCCAGGGCCCGCTCGGCCCGCTGGACCTCCTGCATCCGGCTTTCGAAGAGGGAGCGCTCCTGGCGCACCGACTTCCAGCTCTCGTCGAGCTGCCTCTCCCGGGCGCCGATCTCGGCCGAGCGCCTCTCCAGCCACTTGGCCGAGTCCTCTAGCTCGAGCTTCTCCGCCCGGACGCGGGCGAGCTCGGCGGCGGCGTCCCGGGAGCGGGCCCCCAGCCAGTCCCTCCACTCGCGGAGGGTCTTCTCGTCGAGGTTGCGCGATTCGAGCTCCAGCTTGCGGGCGACCACCTCGCCCGTCTCCTCGAGCTTGAGCTCCTCGGCCCGGAGCTCCTTCTCCCTCGCGACTATGCGCTCCTCGCGGGCGGCGAGCTCCGACTCGGTCTTGCGGAGCTTGAGCTCCAGGTCCACGAGCAGCTGGGCGTCCCTGGTCGGGGCCCGCACCCTGGGCTCCATGCCGGGCGGCGGGGGAGGCAGCTCGGGGCGGGCGGGGGCCTCCGGTCTGACCGGCGGCGCCGGCCGGGAAGGGGCCTCGTGGCGGGCGGGCGCCGGGGCCCTCTTTTGCCGTTCGATGAAGTACTTCTGGACCGCCTCCAGGTCCTGCGTCGAGGGAGGGCTGCTTCCGGTCAGGAGGTTTTCGAAAAGCGGCATGAATTGCCCCAGCTCGTCGGGGTCGGGCGCCGGCTCCTGCTTTTTTGGGTCCTTCCTCTCGTCGGGCGGCACCGGTCGTCCTCCGTGTCTAGCCAGGTAGCTTAATGATGTACCCAACTAAACTCATATAATCTTTGTCTCTCGAAACCGACATAGTCCCGCCCCCTTTCCACGCAGGGCGGGGCGGGGTGGCGCTATCGTTGGAAGGGGCGAAGGCAGCAAGGCAGCAAGGCAACAAGGCAGCAAGGGGCAAGGGGCAAGGGCGGCGGGGATGGCGCTTCCCCCCTTCACCCTTGACCCTCGCGCCCTACCCCCTGCGCCTCAAGCCTTGCGCCCTGCGCCCCGCGCCTTGGGCCTTGATTTTTCAACGGTATCCTGCATGAGCAGCGCGTCCCGGTCGGGCGCCGGGCTCTCGCAGATGAGGGTGATGTCATATTCCTTTTCCAGCAGCAGGGGGGCAAGGAGGGAGAAGTCGGGGGAGGCGGAGGAGACCTCCAGGTGCCTTCGCTCGCCGCTTGGGCCCCACTCCACGCCGGTGAAGTGGCCGTGCAGGAAGGGCGCGTCGAACGCCTCGAACGCGGCGAGCACCGAGGCGAAGTCCTCCCGCGTCCGGAGGCTTCCCCGGCCGCGAGCGTGGATGTGGGAGAAATCGACCACGGGCTGGACGTTCCCGACGCGAGAGCACACCTGCCGCATCTCCCCGAACGTTCCCCAGCTGCCCTTCTTGCCCATGGTCTCGAGGCCCAGGACCACCCCGGAGCACCCCTCCCCGTCGGCGGCCTCCCGGACCTCGGAGACGCCCCGGGCGATGACCTCCGTGGCCTCATCGGGCGCCATCCCGGAGTAGAATCCGGCGTGCACGACGACGATGGGCGCGCCCAGGTCCCGCGCCGCACCCATCGTCCTCAGGAGGTGCTGCCTGCTCCGCTCGATGATCCCCGCGTCCTTGGAGTTCAGGTTGACGAAATAGGGCGCGTGGGCCGAGAGCCGGACGCCCAGCTCCGCGGCCGCCCGGCCGACCCTCCTGGCCTCCCCGGCCCCCATCCGGACCCCGCGGACGAACTCCACCTCCATCGCCTGCAGTCCCATCTCCGAGACCAGGCGGACCCCTTCCTCGGCGTTGCGCGCCGCCTCCGGCACGCCCGCAGGGCCGAAACGGAGCATGGCGCCACCTAGTGCTCGCGGGCGCAGGGGCAGTCGCGCTCCTTCGGGAACCGGCCCAGGGACCATCGTATCAGGTTGACGAGCTCGCCCTTCATCTGCCCCACCTGCTCCAGGGTCTGCTTGTGCGAAAGAAGCTCCCGCGTGAGTCCGGCGGCCCAGTTCACCGGCATGCAGACGGGGAGGTAGCAGATGCCCGCCTCCCGGGCCAGCTTGGCCTCCGGCGCCAGCGTCATGCCCACGAGGTCCCCGCCCAGCACCTTCACCATGCGGATCTCGGCCGCCGTCTCGAAAGTGGGGCCCGAGAAGCAGGCGTAGGTCCCCCCGATATGCACGCTCGGCCCGGTCTCCACGGACACCTCGCGGACGACCTCGCGCAGCGCCGGGCAGAACGGCTCGGTCATGTCGACGTGCCTGACGCCCTCGCGGCGGCCGTTGAAGAACGAGCGCGTCTCCTTCGTGAGGTCGATGAGCTGGTCCGGGACCGTGATCCTTCCGGGCGGAATCTTCTGGTTGAGCGTGCCCACGGCGCAGGTGCCCACGAGCCTCCTCACCCCGAGCTCCCGGAGCGCCCATATGTTGGCCTTGAACCGGACGCGGTGCGGGGGCAGGTCGTGCTCCGGCCCGTGCCTGGGAATGAAGGCGATCCTCTCCCCCATCCAGCTCCCGGTGGTGTAGTCGATGACCCCGTGCGGCGTGTGCATGATGTCCGTCTTCCGGTCGGACATGTCCCGAAACGACTCGTAAAGCCCGGAACCGCCGATGATGCCTATCATCCTGACGCCTTGCCTCTGGTATCGCCATCGATGCAATATTATCCTTTGGGTGCCAATTGGTGCCGGCGAAGGCGCAAGGCGCAGGGTGCGAGGCGCATTGTCCCTGCGCCCTGGGCCTTCGCCCCTTGCGCCCTGCGCCTTGCGCCCTGCCCCTTCTATTATTCAAACCATCGCGCAAACCGAAATACATATATAAGAACGTCCGTTTTTGGTCGTACAGGCATTGTCCCGAGGTGTGGACTGATGAGACGGCTCAATCACGCTGCTTCGGTGTTCCTGGCTCTGGCCCTTCTGGCACTCCCCCTGGCCGGATACGCCGAGGTCCGGACCAAGTGGTCCGACGGCTCGGAGGCCATAACGGTCACGTCGGAGCTCATGACGGGCGGGGAGTGGACCTACAACTACTCGGTGCCGCGCAACTCCGAGGTGCGCTCGGCCACGATGCGCGTGCTGGGCCAGCCGTACGTGATGGACCCGGGCACCGAGTACCAGACGATTCACTGGCCCTACGACACCTCCGTGGACTTTTTGGCCGACGGCACGACCGACTGGGCGTTCCCGGGCACCCTGGGGCTCCAGTCGAACCTCGCCGCCAACACCACCGAGATGGACCTTCGGTGGGAGGCGTCCGGGCTCACTAAGAACCTGGACATCCGGCTCCCCCGGAGCACCATCAACGACTTCTCGCTCACGGTGAACAACTCCCAGAGCACCAAGTTCGCCTACAGGATGACCGTCGGCGAACGGGAGGTGTGGACCAAGGACAGCCTCTCGTTCTCCTTCAACCAGACCTCCACCACGAAGGAGCTGCTAAATTACGTCACCTACGCCGACATCAACGGCGACCCGTACCTCGACCTCATCGGATGCGGCGCCAACGGGAAGGTCTACGTCAGCCGCAGCATCAACGGCGTCTTCGGGCCCGCCACGGTCATCGACTGCCAGGTGGAGGCCCTGCAGAAGGACATGCTGATGATAGCCGCCGGGGACCTCGACGACGGCCCGGGCAAGGACCTTGCGGTGGCCTGCGCCGACGGGAACATATACTTTCTGCTCAACCAGGGCGGCTACGGGCTCTTCGGGGGCGCCTCCCGCATAGAATCGGGCGTCTCCAGCCGCATGGCGAGCCTGGCGATAACGGACATCGACGGCGACGGCGTCAACGACATCGTGGGGGGGAACCTCAACGGCCGGTTCTACGTGTTCTACAACCAGGGCGGGGCGCAGTTCGACACCTCCGGCGGTCCCGGCTCCGACCCGTTCAAGGTGATCTTCGCCGGGACGGGCCAGATGAACGATGTCTGCGTCGAGGACATCAACCTCGACGGCTTCCTCGACCTGGTCGGCGCCAACTCCGACCGCAAGTTCTACGTCGCGCCGAGCCTGGGAAGCCGCGACTTCGACCTGGCGGTCCCGGTCGTGACCGGGGCCTACCGCGACATCAACTCCGTCGACGCGGTGGACATCGACAAGGACGGCGACTTCGACCTGGTGGGCGCCTCCAGCGACGGGAACATACGGATCTGCATCAACCTGGGCAACGCGCAGGGCTTCAACCCGGGCGACTTCGACACCGAGCCCGGGCACATCCCCTATCTCGCCTGCGAAATAGCCCCCAACAGCCTGAAGACCGCCGTCGTGAGGGACGTCAACGGGGACGACTGGCCGGACATCGTGGCGCTGGGCATGAGCAACAACGGCCAGGTCTACCTCGCCGTCAACGACGGGCAGGGGGCCTATTCCACAAACAACCTCTACAAGATATTCTCGGCCGGCCAGTCCTCGAAGAGCGTCGCCGCCGCGCCACTGGTGAGGCTCGGGTTCGTCGACGTGGTGGTGACCAACGGCCCCCGGATGGACATCTGGAGGAACAACCAGGGCCCGTTCAGCGAGACGATCACCGGGCCGGACATCGTGTCGGCCATCCAGACCGCCGTCGACGGCGCCACCGCGGCGCCGGACGTCTGGGGGAACCCGATGGTGATGCTGAGGCTCTCCATCTCCAACAGGTACACCGGCCAGCTCCATTTCGCCAACCTTTTCCTGAACTACTCCTACAACGCCCTCCTCGACATGACCCCGGTGCTCTCGGCCCACATGAACGCCACCGCCGGGCCCGACGAGGCCCCCGTGACCGTCCCGGTGCTCTTCCGGATGGCGTCCGCCGGCGTATTGCGGGTGACCGAGCTTCGGGTCGACTCCCAGATAGGCCTCGTGGCGATCATCGATTTCCCGATAAACGGAGGCGAGCTCTTCAAGGACCGCACCTACACCCTCGTCGGGCGGTCCAACTACGACCTCGACGGGACGGTGTTCAACTACACCTGGACGGACACGGGCAGCGGACGGCTGCTGGGGTACGGGAGCCGGCTGCAGTACACGCCCGCGACGCTGGGCAACGTGACCATCCAGCTCAAGGTGCGAAACGACGTCGGCGGCAAGGAGGCAGTGTCCTTCGTCCGCTTCAACGTGGTGGAGGAGCCGGCGGCCTACCTCGTCGCCAGCCGGGTCGTCGCCAATCCCAAAAACCCGCGCCAGGGTGACACCACCTCATTGACCGTCACCATCAAGAACACCGGCAAGGTGAACGCGACGAATGTCGGCTTCCAGGTCTACATCGACAGGATAAGGGGCACGCCCGTCGCCAGCGGCTCCATCGACCGCGTGGACGTGGCCCGCACCGGCACGACCGAGATCTTCTGGCAGCCCTCGGTCTCCGGCGACCACAAGCTCATAATAGATGTGGTGGACTGCGACCAGAAGCTCGAAAAGCCGCTGCTCCCTCCCACCTTCTCCATAAGCATCCGGACGAGGGAGGAAATCAACATCGGCCCCATAGTGGCGGGGATCATCGGCGCGTTCATCGCGCTGGGCGTGGTCGTGTCCCTGGTGAAGAAGCGGCTCGACGTTTCGGCCAGACGGAGGAAGCAGGAGATGGAGGCCCAGTCGGTCCCGGGGACCGTCACCCCCGCCGACCTGCAGGCCGCGTCCGCCGCCCAGGCCGCCCAGGCCGCCCAGGCCCAGGACCTCTACGCCGCCGATCTTTCGGGCCGGTCCGCCGCCCTCTACGAGGCCGCCTCCGAGGCGGCCTCCCCGACGAAGCGGCGGTTCACCTGTCCGCGCTGCGGCAAGACCACCGAGGAGGAGGGGCTGCTCTGCCTGGAGTGCAACGCCAAGGACTCCATCGCCGGCGCCCGGGCCGCCATCGCCGAATCCGGCGAGATGGCGCTGGACATCGAGCACCCCCAGGAGCTCCTCAAGGCCGCCGAGGAGGCCTTCTCGGCCGGCAACTTCGCCGACGCCATAGAGAACGCCACCGAGGCGGAGGACGAGGCGCGCACCACCAAGGAGCGCTTCGAGGAGGCCTCGGCGTTCGCGACCGGCAAGAAGAAGGCCATCGACGTCGAGGATGAGGCCCGGGCCACCCGGCCGTCGGGACCCGTCCTCGGGCCCGCGATGAGAATCGGGGACGAGCCGGCCGCGCCCGCGCCCAGGCCGGTCGTCAGGCCCGCCGCCCCCAAGGTCGCCCAGGGCCCGGTCCTGGGCCCGTCGCTCAAGGTCGGGGAGGCCGGCCGCACCGAGGCGCCGTCCGCGGCGGGCGGGGCGGTGACATTGCGACCGTCCAAGTGCCCGGGCTGCGGCCGCGACGTCCAGCCGCGCTGGAAGATTTGCCCCAACTGCCAGACGAAACTGGTATAAGGCGCACCCGGAGGACCTTCGGTCCTCCTCGCCTAGGCGGCCTGCGGGCCGCCTGCGGAGGCGCAAGGCGCAAGGCGCAGGGCGCAAGGCTTAAGGGGAAAGGCGCAAGGGTCAAGTGGCAAGGGTCAAGGGGGAATGGGGACTACGGGCCCGAGCCCGGGGAGGGGCGGTTCCATGGCGGAGGAGCCTCGCAATTCATTGCGGGGGTTTGGAATGGCGGGCGCGGGGGGAATCGCCCATGAATCAGGTCCACCGATAGTAAAATCGACCCCGCAAAACCGTCAATCCGCAAGAATTGAACTTTTCCACCAAACACGAAAGACGGCCCAAAACGGCCCCCATTTGGCGATCTCTGGGCATCGCTCCCGATCTTGATGCTGCCGCCCTATGCCCGCTCTCCCCCGGCCCTGACGACAGGTCCGGGGGCTTCTCTTTTTTTTAGGGGAGATGCAAATATTGAAATAACACCATTTCCATTGTATAACGCATGACATTGGAAAGAAATTTTAACAATGTCACAATGCAGCGAGCCCACCGAGCATGCATTGATGCTCTCAACCGATTGGGGTGGAGGATTTCAACGAATACAGCAGATCGAATTGAAACTGAGGTTCCCGGCGGTCTTCGCTCTTGGGGTGAGACTGCCATTATAACTATTCATCAGCATCAAAATTCAGTAAAAATTCAAGTTACCTCCCAATGCACGAGTCAACTCTTTGGATGGGGTAAGAACGATGAAAACGAGAGGAGCTTCGTCGATACATTGATGGAATCGATATGAAATTATACACACTATGCCCCAACACCCAAAGGAAAGTTTACCTAACTTTAAGGGCCGCTCATAGGTCCGATCTCAATTTTTATATTACTTATGTCTGCCCCCACGATCACCAAGAACATACGATTTCTCGTGAAGATGTTAGGGCCGAAGCGGAATTAGGCGCATTTGCTGGAGGAGCGGTCATTGGTGGATTGATAGGATTACTCGGAGGCCCTCTCGGTGCAATATTAGGAGCCGGTGCGGGCGGGGTATTGGGTAAGAATGCTGAGAACGATGAAAACCAGAGGACAGATGAGTTTAATAGGAGTCATTGAAGATGTTTAATTTTAATCTGTCCTCAAGATTGATTCGCACTCTTGGTATAATAGTATTATTTGGAATCATTATTGTCGTGGTACAATGTCATGGGCTCTTGCTTGACGGATTAAAATTTATCCTCTCGATAGGTCTATTAATTAATGGTTACCTATTATTTGCCGTCTGCGTTCATTATCTTGCCCTATTTTTGGATTATCAAAATAATAAAAAGTTGCATGGGGAGAAGACTTTTGGAATTACAGAATACATGAAACCCGCTTTTGAAGCTGGGACAGCGACAATGGCGTTTTATATCGGTCTGACCGTGTTAAAGGATGTTGTTGCTGGTAACTTTATTCCCGAATTGTCCGTTGAGGGAAATATGATATTAGGGGTCTTTATGCTTGTTCCGATTGGATTGAGCATGTATTGGATTTTCTGGGAGATCGTCATAGTCAGAATCATTAACGCCGAAACAAGATTAGAGCAGGAGAAAGATGTTGGAACAATAATAAATACAAGTTCAAAACCGAACGCCGATAAAGAGATAATGAAACCCCCTGACCCGAAGGCTCAATAACAGAGGGTTGGAGCCTCCGATCTCCAGCAGCAGGGCCGATATGGAGCTGCCAATCAGCAGCAGGAAGAAGCTGCGCCCCAGCTCCATCTCATCGGAAAAGCTCTTTCTTTCCCTCTCGGACAGCTTTAACCGCAGGGTCTGAATCAAAGAATCCGAGCGCCTTTAAGGTATTTTCAGGAATGCCCAAGAAGCTCTGAACTTGCGCCAAGATTTCGATCCTGAGCTTGTCTGCATCTCCTGAATTTCGGGGCTCATGGCTCTTTGCAGAGAGTATCTGGAGCTGCTCTAACCGTTCGTTGAATCGCACGAGATTCCAACCTTTCTCCGATAGGGAGAAGTTTTCTTCGGGCCGTCCTGCGCTCCCGATCCTTTTTGTTAATTTTGGTAACAATCTTTCGACACCAGAGAAGCGTTTAGATAGAGCGTCATATCTGTCTTTCCTATCCTGATTTATCGTCAAGAGGCCCCATCTTCCCTCTGGGTCAGACAATTTTTTAATCTCTCCATAAACCCCTCGTTTTGTGGGAGCATCGAACAGTCTCAGATGACCGTTATATTTCGTATTGGGGGCAATATCGATTTGCCTTAAGCCATAGAGTTGTTTTAAGGTCAAGCGATAAGTTCCCAGCTCGTGCATTCTTCTGAATGCTCTCAGGATTAAACAATCAAGTTCGGTTATCCCGCTTCTCCTGCCCCTACGCCCCATGCCAATCCACCTCTGGATTTGATAATGAAGTTATTGTACCGCCACTATTTAATATGTTGTCCATCAGTTAAAACCCCAGAGAGGTGATGGGAATGAAGCTAAAGGTAAGCCAAATATCGTCAACGAGCATCGGGATTTTAGTACCAAAGGCCGTCGCAGACGCAGAGCAGATCGCCATCGGAGATGAGATGGAGGTCTTCAAGAGCGGGGAGGCCCCCATGACGGCCCCCATCGATGGAGGGCTCCTCATCCCCTCGACCCTCAAGCATCAGGTCATCGAGTATCTGAGAAAGAGAGGCGCTGTTCTGGAGGTCTCCGAGATTCCGGCAGCGAAGAAGCGTCTCGAAAACGGGGCGCTGTCCGTCTCTCAGCAGATGGCAGCAGCTCAGTATTTCCCCAAGAAGACCGACAAGACAGAAATGCGGAGGCTCCTCGAAGCAGAACTCGTGAACGGGCGAAAGAAGCATCTCGCAGAGCTGGAGGCGGAAGCGAGCGCCATCGAGGAGCTGCTCAAGGGGGCCTGACCATGCCGGACCTCTCCCCAGAGATCGCTCACATGGTAGAACGAGGGAAGCTCCATCAGGCCATACTCGACCAAAACGCTATCTGCCTCTGCATCAAGAAAGACATCGAGCAGATCGAGAATCGCAAGTCCCAGAATTGGGGGCGATGGCCGGCCGTCACTGATGCTGATTCCCATGCTGCGTTCACGAACCGGCTCGCCATTGAAAGTGCGAAGCTCGAACGGCTCAGGGGCATCGAGATTGAGCTGCAGGACCGAGACAACGCAGAACGGCTCCAGAAGCGCCCAGCTCCCAAATTCTCGTTCTGAGGGGGTTTTGGCATGGGCAGGGAGGGCAGGGTAGTTTACAGGGAAGGAAACGATCTGCGCTGTCTGAGAGGCGATGTCGTGGACGATCTCGCCTCCCCCTATGTTGTCGTCCACCGGCGGGACGGGACGATCAGCATCAATCGAGATGCGGTCATCAAGATCGAGGTTTGAATGAGCGACATCGCTGGGGCCCAGAATAACGGGCCCGGACAGCAGCTCGCCAAACGAAGAAAGCCCATCGTGAGGGCGCTCTCATACGGGCCTCGATGCTGCATCGTCTTGGACACTGACGCTTTATTCGATCTCTACATCGAGCGGAAGCTCGCACGGCTCAAGGAGCAGGGATGACAGCGGAAGACCTCCAGCAGCGGGGTTCGAGGCCCCCCAGAGGCCAGCAGCAGGGCGAGATCGAGCTGGAGGCCCAGCAGCAGGGGGGCGAGTTCCCAGCTCCGCAGCAGGCTCAGGACGGGCCCCAGAAAGGCCAAATCGATTGTTCGGGCTCGACCCCCTCCCCGAACAAGAATCCGAACAATGCCGGCACCGTTCCCTTACGAGCAAGGGTTTACATGGGCCTCGTGTCGGGGCTCAGCATGGGGAAGATCGCCAAAGAAGCGAGCTGCTCTCGGTCCACCGTTCACGGAATAGCGATGACGCTCCAGCGTCAGGGAATCCTCCAGAGGATCAAGGGCTCAAGGCATCCGGTCCTTTTCGAGCGGGGTCCGAAAGCGAACGATCTTGAGGTTTTAAAGGATATAAATCGGAGGGGCCGTGCGTTCGGTCTCGAACGGGGGCCCGATGCCCCTGACGGTGCGACCCCGAACATTGGACCGGCCCGATACCGAACAATCGCATCGGGGGCCCGATGTCCGACCGGCCCCAATCCGAACAATCAAGCAGGGCTCATGGAACTCGAAACAGGGGGTCGAGTTCACACGGTCCAGCTCTCGATCTCGTTGGACCGGCCCTATTCTTGGAGCGAGGTCAAGAGAGCCTTTCTGAGCGTCAAGGACACGCATCTCCTACATGATGTCGTTCGACACGAATGCACCTATATCGGAAAGGATGGGCCCGTCAGGTTGGCGATTCAGGGCCCCAAGCTCGTTCTCTACATGCCCAGCATTGTCGTTCGGAGCTGGGGAGACCTCCAGACATGGTTTGACTATTCCGCCTCTCGCATCGAGGCGCTCAAGGTCGAGCTGAAAGAGCGAGCGGGTCTCGTTCTCGGAAAGGTCTCGATGCCTCGTTTGCATTGTGCATTTACTGAGCTGGGCGAGGCCTATAATCTGCTGTTCGAGAAAGTTCCCGTCGATTTCCGGCTCCCGTCCGTCTGGATGGATTGTTCTCTTGGTCCTCCAGAGATCGAGGTTGGGAGCTACAAGCTCGCCCTCACCATGTACCTCTTACCGGCGCTCGTGGACGATCTCCTCACGAAAGATGCTGAGAAAGCTGAGAAGATTCGAGAGCTGGAGGACCAGCTCCAAGCGATGCGGAAAAAGGGGGGCGCTCCATGAGTTACGGAAAGGGAACTCTGCGCCTATTCTTGAGGGTAGCGAGGACGAACCCCGATAAGGATGACATCTGGTTCACAGCTCGCTTCCCCGGAATGAACCCCATCGAGATAAGGAAATTGAGACGAACGATCAGGAATGAAGCTCAAAGGAACGGGGGGCGGTCCCCATGAGGGGCGAATGGACATCGCTCAAACTGCGCCCCTCGACCCTCGACCCCCAAATTCTCGCCCAGCTCTGCGAGCATCTGAGGAAGGGCCTGTCAGCTCGTGAAGCATGTCGGAGAGCGGGGCTCTCGATCTCGTTGTTCCGGCGCTGGATACATCTCAGCGGGTTCAAGGGTCCGGGGTCCGAATACCGGCGCTTTCTCGACATTATCAACGGGGCCAGAGCGAGCGCCAAAGCCAGAGGGTATAGATCGAGGAGAGGATAGAAATGAAGCTCAGTGAAGACCGAACGAGAGCGTTGAACGCTGACATCTTGTCGGGGAAGAAGACGACGCAGGACATCCGGCGGGAATACGGGGTCACGGCGGAGAACATCAGGCAGAGGCGGAGGCGCCTCCTCAGCGGGAAACAGGCTCCAAAGGCCCAGAGGAGGGCGAATGTCACGCCCCCCATGTCACGCCCCCCAGCTATTATCGGAGAGTCACGCCCCGAGAGTCACGGCTCGTCACGCCCCCCTGTCACGGTCGAGCTGATGGAGGAAATCGATGTAGATGCAGAAATCCGGCGCTGTCTCGACGATCTCAGAGTTATTCGCTCCAGAGCTGGAGGCGGTCCTGAATCCGGCCCTGTCATCATGGCAGCGGTCGAGGAGATTCGAAGATTGATGGAGACCGTTCTCCGACACAAGGTCATCGAGGCTAATCTGGGCGGAATAGGGGGGCGCAGCATCGAGAAGCTGCGCCCTGACGATTGCGGGAAGCTCCCGATCTGTATATCCTGCCCTGCCCGGAAGATCGTGATCGAGGATGTCGAGGCGGGCGAGTTCGGGCTGGGCTCAGAGCTGCTCGAAGACAGCGAGGCCCCATCGCCCTCCAGCTCTCAGGATGCAGCAGGACGGCCCCCAGCAGCTCCAGAGGTAGCGCCGGCCCTCCCAGCAGCAGAACAGGCCCCAGCTCCATCAAGACCCCCAGCAGAGGCCCAAGAAGCTCCTCCAGCAGCTCCTCCAGCTCCAGAGGCCCCAGCAGCTCCAGAACACGCCCCAATGCTTCCAGAGCCAGAGCCCGGGCTCATAGGATCGAAATTAAAGGCTCCGGTCGAGATCGGGGAGGGAGACCCCCTTCTATCTCTACCAGCCCCAGAGGAACAATTACGCAATCGTGATTGGAAAGAAGCGTGGAAACTATGACACGGCCTCAGCTCTCTAAGTCGTCTCTGAAGCAACAGAAAATCAGCGTGAATTTCGGGATTTGAAGGTGACGCCAACGCCCCCGCTCTCTGAGAGAAAAGCCTTATCTCTCCCTGCTCCCATATCTGATTCACCGGAGGGAGGATTGGAACACTCCCAAAATCCGGGGGCATGGGAAGATGAGGCGACCAACCGTCGTAAATCCAGCGGTTGGGCATCGGGCGGCAATCGACGACGACAAGGCGGTTATCTACGGAAAGGCGGTTCATTGGGCCGCTATCCGTGGTTAGCCATCGTCAATAACTACATCGAGGCGGGAGCGAAGCATTGGAGCCCTGAGACCACAAGCACGAAGCGACGGGGGCTCATCCGCATCGGGCGAAACTTGGAGCTGCTCAAATCACTCGAACTGATTTCCACCACGAACCCCGAGAAGCTCACCGATAAGGACATCGAGGCCTATGATCGATGGAACGCAGAGAGGGAGCTGACCGATCAGAAAGGCAAGAAGATTAAGATCGTGTCTCGTGTCAAGGACATCGAGATGATAAACGGTCTGACCCTGTTCTGCGGAAATCCCGTCGTTGAGGCCATGCGGAAGATGCCGGGGCATCAAGGCCTCCCAAAGAGGCCCGCTCTCGGTCCAAAGGTCAGCTACTCGGAAAAGACGGTCCTGAGCGTTCTCGAAACGGCCCTGAATGCAGCGAGGGAGGCGGTCCGGCCCAAACAATGGGGGGCAATCGCTACTCTCGGATGGCTCGTCATCGAGAACGGATTCGGTCCACGACCCCGAGAGGCCCGGATGCTCCAGCTCGGAGACTTGGACATCCGACAATTCAAGATACGGGTCAATCATCCGAAAGGCGAGGGTCAATGGGCCGATGGGGATTGGGTCACACTGATTCCGACATTCGCCCCCTACATGATCGAGTTTCTCAAGCTAAGGGCGAATTTCCTGACACAGACAGGCATCGACCCCAACGATCTACAAATCCCCCTTATCCCGAAGATCGTCAAAGGCAGGACCGAGATTTACAGCTCCAAACAAGTAGCTCTAACCCATCGGAAACTCGCTAAAGCGACGGGAATCAAGCTCAGGCCCAAAGACGGACGGACCTCGTTCGGACAGAACTTTATCGACCACGGTTTCACCGTCGATGAGGTCAGCAAGAGGATGCGTCATGCGACGGTAGCCACAACACAACGCTTCTACATCGAGCTTCGACCTGACGACGATTTCGAGCGTCTGCGGGCGAGATATGAGGCCTCGAAGGGGTCACAGATCGGAAAGGCCCCAAAGGTCAATTCGAGCGGATTGACCGAAAAAGAGGCCCTGAATTACTATCGGTAAAGCCAAAAATGAGGCGGGCGCGGGGGGATTCGAACCCCCGACCACCGGCTTAGGAGGCCGGTGCTATATCCTGACTAAGCCACGCGCCCTTGCCAGCACGGCGGGAATAGCAGCAATAGGATAAAATAGGTTGCGCCAAGGGCAGCGGCGCTGGCGCAGGTGCTTTCCGGCGCGAGGGCGGATCGATGGCCTATCCGCTCCACCCGAGCTGGAGCCTCAGGTAGAGGTCCACCGCGACGAACGCCGCCGTGCCGGCAGCGACCAGGGCGGCGAGCATCTTCCACGACCGGCCGGCGAGCTCGCGGGAGGTGGCGCGCACGATGAGCAGCTTGTTCAGGGTGCTCACCAGGCAGGCCACAGTGGCTATCTCCCCGGCGACCAGGGGGCTGATCTGGCCGGTGAACGCCAGCGACCCGACTGAGAACGAGACCGCGGCGCTGGAGACGAACCCCAAGAGCGCGGTGAGGTACACCGCCCACCCCACCTCGCCCCACGGCCCCCTCGCAATGGAGTACACCACTATCGAGATGAACGCGATGAGCACGCCGAGCAGGATGGCCGGCCTCATCCCGAAGGGGGATTCGATTCTCAGCCGGTGGCGCTTCCCGGCCGGCGGGCCATCCTGGGCAAGCCAGGCCCAGAGGACGCTCAGGGCGACCATCACGGTCGCCGGGAGGGCCAGGACGAGCGCCACCCGGAGCGTCGGGTCCGAAAAGCCGGCTATGGCGACGTTGCGCCCGAGCATGCCGGCGTTGGCGAGCAGTATGCCGGCCAGGGCCTGCCTCTCGATGGCCGGGTGCCTCGCGCCGAAGCCCGAAAGCGACGCCGCCGCTGCCTCCGAGTTGACGAGCCCGCCCATCAGGCCCGAGAAGGCCAGGCCCTTGGAGGAACCGAAGTACATGATCGCCAAAAACGACAAAAAAGAGATCATCGACACCAGGATGACCGTCAGGAGGACCGTGGGCAGGCTCACAACGCTCGACACGTCGAAGCCGTTGACCACCAGCGGCCCGGCGTCCAGCACCAGGGGGTAGAGGATGAACGCCACCAGCATGAACTGGAGGGCCCCCATCATGTCGGCCTCGGTCACGGCCGAGGCGAACTCGTGCAGCCGCCCCTTGGCGAGCAGGACGAACGTGACCGCCATCCCCACCGCCACCGCCTCGACGTAGTGACCGTACCCGACCAGGATCCCGATAATGAAAGTCACCAGTATCGCGATGGGGGAGGTGAAGCCGGTGTGCCGCAGGGAGTGCCTGATGTAGATGTAGGCGAGCGAGACGGCCCCGAATATGCCCAGCCCGATGGGCACCGCAGAGGCGATGTGGCCGTCTGTCTCGAGGAACGAGAAGAGGAAGCCGGCCGCGGCTATCAGCGGGTAGGTCCGGAAGCCCGCCACCACTGTCTCGGCGTCCCGGTGCTGCTCGCGCTCCAGTCCGATGAGGCCCCCGATGGCCATCGATATTCCGAGCTTGAGCAGGAAGTCCAGCGTGTCCATGCCGGCGAGTCATTTGCCGGCGGGCTTATAAACTTTGCACGGTGGGGGAAATCAGGGGGCCGGGTGCCGGGTGCCGGGTGCCGATAGCGCGCTCACTCCGCCTGGATCCTAAGGCCGCCGTCCTTGTAATAGATGTATATCCGGCCCTTGAGGTGCTTGGCGAGGTTGGAGAGGGACTCGTACACCTGCCTCTCTTCGAGGCCGGTGGCCCGGGCCGCCTCGGGGGTCGACCAGGGCGTGGTCTGGAAGTCCCCGGCCCGGATGTACTCGAAGAGCTTGCGGTCGCAATCGGTGAGCTCGTCCTCGGCCACGTCCGGGCAAAGGCGCGGTCCGATAATAAACCTATCGGGCCCGGGGGCTTCGCGGCATCAGGATGAGGCCCTTCTGGAGGTCCCCCACCACCTCGCAGAGCCGGCCGTCGCGGTCCCAGAGCATCACGGTGTAGGCCGCCACGGTCGCATCCAGCGCGTCACCGAACTCGTCCAGGTCGGCCGGGGACATCCCGTCGATTTCCACCTTCCGCCTGTCCAGGACGTCCAGCGACACGGGCGGGTAGCGCGGGGGCAGGCCGGCCCCGAGCAGCCCCTTCAACCGGAGCAGCGCCCGGCGCCGGTCGTCCGCGGGCACGCCCTTGAACCTGGGCACGTCGCCGAAGAGCCGCTTCCAGGATCCAGTGGGATAGACCTCGACCACCGCCTTGCCCGTGCTCGAGGGCAGGCGGTCCACGAGCTGGTAGCCGTGGTCGCGCTCCCGCAGCTTCTCGGCCAGCACCACGCCCCGGCACCCGCCGTACCACTGCGCGAAGCGCTTCGGATCGGTGGGCATCACATGTATCTGCATCTGCGCGAGCATGCCCTCGCACTGGCGCCGGCCCCGGGTGTCCGGGGGCACGACGAGCGGGGCGTCCACGCCTATCACGCAACCCACCGAGCAGAGCCGGTCCAGCGCCTCGATTATCTCCTCGTCCGTCCGGAACCGGTCGTAGTAGATCACCCGGGCGCGGTCGTCCAGGCACACCACCGCCGAGCGCCTCTCCCCGGGGGCAGGGACCATCTTCCACGCCAGGTCGATACCGATGTACCTCATATTCGGCGCTCCCTCGGAAGGCGCATCCCGTCACGGGCCTAATACCTTTTGCGTTGTCCTGAAATGCAGCTTCGCCACCAGCCCGAGGCGCCCCTCGCCCCCGGCCCGCAGGAGCTCCCGGGCCGCGCCCTCGACGCCTGAGGCCCCCTTGGGGAACTCCATCCCGAACTGCGCCCCCAGAGCCTCCAGCCGCTCGAGGAACTCGGCCCGCGCGAGCACCGAGGCGGCGGCCACCGCCTGGTCCCTCTCCCCGCCGGGGGACTGCACCACCTCGATGTCCCGCCCCCTCCCCAGCAGCGCCCGGCGCAGGGAGGCGGCCGAGAACTCGTCGACCACGGCGAGCCGGCAATCCGGGTGGGCGGCCAGGAGGTTTCCGATGAGGCGGGCGTGGGCCCAGGCCAGCACTGCGTTCTGGTCGCCCATCTCCTCGTGGAGCCGGTTGTACGTGGGCGGGTCGATGCGCAGCACCTCCCACCGGCCGGCGCCGGCCGCCCGCCTGACGAGCGGCGCAAGCTCCGCCACCCTCCCGTCCGACATCCGCTTGGAATCCTTCACGCCCAGCACCCTCATCCGTTCCTCCGCCCCGGGGCCCAGCAGGACCGCCGCCACGACGAGCGGGCCGAAGTAGTCGCCCTTGCCGGCCTCGTCGGTCCCGACGCGCAATCGGCCCCGGACCGCCTCCAGCCTCGCCGGCGACGGTTCGCCCTTTGCCCCGAGCTTCTCCAGGTACCAGCGGACCTCCCGCTCGAGCCGGCGGTCCTTCCCGGCGATGACCACCTTTCCGCTCTCGTAGAGGCTCACCACCAGCTTTCCGGAACGTGCCAGAAACACCTGGTGGGGCCGGTCCTCGAACGCGAAGCCGACCCGCTCGAGGTAGGCCCGGAAGTCCGAAAACCCCTTGCCGGGAAGCACCGGCGCGGTCATGTTCCGTCACAACCCCATCGGCGACCGGGATAATCAGGCCATCGGACGGCCCCGCTCGCCGGCCGCTCCGGGGTGATTGGTTTTGGTCTTCCACCAAACCACTTGGGTGTACCACCAAAGCTAAATACTCCCTATGCGTAGAACAGGAATGGGGGGTATCCGGAGGTGTCGCTCGAGGTGGACCTGGAAGAGGTGGAGTTCGTCACCGAGACCAAGCTGACGATACGGGGCTCCCGCCGCCGGACCACGGTGCCCAAGGCCATCGTGGACCGGCTGCGCCTGCGCAACGCCGGGAAGGTGCGGTGGATACTTTTCAAGGACGGCCGGATCCTGGTCTCCAAGGTGCGGTGACGGCCGGATGTGGGACGTCTTCCCGGCCACCACGCTCGAGCCCTGGCAGATGGCGGTCGTCTTCGGCTTCGCGTTCATCTACGAGCTCGTAGACTCGTCTTTGGGCCAGGGCTACGGCACGCTGGGCACGCCCACCTTCCTGCTTTTGGGCATGGACCCCAAGGCCGTCGTGCCCGCCATCCTGCTCTCCCAGGCGATGGGAGGCATCACCGGGGCCTACTTCCACAACCTTTACAAGAACGTCGACTTCAACGGCTGGACCACCACCGACGCGCGCAAGGTGTACGTCATCGTCGCCTGCGGGATCGTGGGGGTCATCATCGCCAGCGCCATAGGCATAAAGCTGCCCAAGCAGTACATGTCCTACTACATCGGGGTAATGGTCCTCGTGATGGGCGCTCTCGTGCTCTCCGGCCTCACGTTCAAGTTCACCTGGGGAAAGATGGGCGTGATCGGAAGCATCAGCGCCTTCAACAAGGGCCTGTCGGGCGGCGGCTACGGCCCGGTGGTCGCCGGGGGCCAGACCATAATCGGCGTGGGCGGCAAGGCGGCCGTGGGCGTCACGGACATGGCGGAGGCCCCTATCTGCCTGGCCGGGTTCGTCGTGTGGAAGTTTTTGGGCGGCACGCCCGTGTGGGACGTCACGCTCCCGATGTGCCTCGGGGCCGCCCTGGCGCCGGCCCTCGGCGCCTACATCACCTACAGGACGCCGCCCAAGGCCTTCAAGATGGTGCTGGGAATCGTCTTGGTCATCCTGGGGGCGTTGTGCCTGCTGAGGCTGCTTTCGCCTTGAGACGCTTTGGAAGGCAGGAAGGGAGCAAGGCAGGAAGGCAGGAAGGCAGCAGGGCAGAAAGGCAGCAAGGGATTGGGGAGCAAGGCAGCAAGGGAGCACCTATGTGAAAGCCGGCCGTCCCCGTGACGTGGACGGCTTCTCTCCTTTTTAAACCTGTCCTTCAAAATACCCAATCCG
>Ga0194125_10002397_pt1 | contig 31008 bp, 24 predicted proteins | sample TA2KigC250mmetaG_FD_148626 | JGI IMG/M metagenome (GOLD analysis project Ga0194125, IMG submission 148626) | Freshwater microbial communities from Lake Tanganyika, Tanzania - TA2015034 Kigoma Deep Cast 250m | ecosystem: Environmental > Aquatic > Freshwater > Lake | place: Tanzania: Lake...
CCGCGCGGCGTTCGAGAGTGCAGCCGAGGCGGAAGACGCGGCAGCCGATCCTGGAGAGAACGTGGGGCGCGGTGAGCGAGACGATCCCGTGGCATCCAGCGACGACCGCGCGGATCGTTTGATGTCTCAATCGTTCACGGAGCGGCGCGAACGTCCGTTCGAGCCCGCGGATGTAGTCGGGAATCATGTCGAGACCGGTAACGGGACCGCGGAGCGGGAGAAGACGCGCGTCGGGGAGGCCGCGCGCGTTCCGCAGGATCTCCCGCGTCTCATTCTCCGCGAGAGGGCGCTCGCGGAGGTAGAAGCGGACGCCGTTCCAATCGAGCGGCCGGTGGCCGCCGGTGATGGCGAGCCCGGCGTCGAGACGAAGGCGCCGCATCGACGCGAGCAGGACCGCCGGAGGCGCGTAGCCGAGATCCGCGACCGGGAGGCCGGAGGAGGCGAGCCCGCGGACGAGCGCTTCCCGAAGCCCCGCCGAGCTCGGCCTCGCGTCGGCCGCGACCGCGACTCGGGGAGGCGGGCCGGCTTGGCGCCCGGCCGCGATCCACGCCGCGAACGCCCTTCCGATGCGAACGATCTCCTCGCCGTCCGCCGAATCGCCGCGGCGGCGGAGCATCTCGTTCGCTCGAATCGCGACCTCGTCCCGTGCGGCCATCGTTCTCTCCCCGCTCCCTAGGTTCGGCGCGGAGAGAGGATCGCTTGACCATCCGACGGGTTTCCGGGATCATGCGGCGGACGGTGAAGAAACACCGAGGGGGAGGATCGGCAAACGATGAGAGCTCTCGATCGATCGGCTTGCTGGGTTGGGCTCGGTCTCGCGTGTCTCGTTCTCGCCGCCTGCGGGGCGGCCCGGCCGAGGGCGGGCTCGGATCCGGCGAGCCGTCCTCCCGCGGTCGTTCGCGAGGCGCCGCCCCCGCCGCCCCTTCCGTCCCCTCCGGACGCGGAGGAGATGACGATGCAAGGCTACGTGAAGCTCGACTTTCCGGAGCCGGGTCTTCGCGGGACGCCCGCGCGCTTCACGTGGTTCCGCTTCCCGGAGGCCGTCCTCTACACGCTCATCCTTCTCGACGCGGAAGGGAGGCCGCTCCGTGAATGGACGGGGCTCGCCGACAACTGGCTCGATCCGCCCCCGGGGTGGGCGGGCGAGCTTCCCGGGCCCGGCGTCTACTTCTGGCAGGTCCTCGCGATGAACGAGGTCGCGGAACCGATCGCCAAGAGCTCGCTCCGGGACTTCGTGTACGAGCCTTAGCTCGGTACCAGCTCGGTACCTGATACCGTATTCCCTGAATACCGTATACCGACGGAACCCGGTACCGCTCAGCTCTTCAGGGCGTAGCCGCCGTCGGCGATGATCGTCTGGCCGACGATCCACTCCGCTTCGGGCGAGCAGAGAAGGCAGATCACCTTCGCGATGTCTTCCGGCGTTCCGACCTTTCCGCCCGGCGTGTGGAGCCGGCAATGTTCGAGCATCTGATCGTGCATGGGGAAGAGCTTGAGGGAGTCCGTGTCGATGATCCCCGCAGAGACTGCGTTCACCGTGATCCCTTTCGGTTTCAGCTCGACGGCGAGATATCGGGTGAGCGATTCGATTGCCGCCTTCGAGGTCCCGACCGCGGCGTAGTTCTCGATCGTGCGCGTGGAGCCCATGCTCGTCAACGTTACGATCCGGCAGTCCGGCCTCCCCTCCATGAGCGGGACGGCGCGCTTCGCGCAATGAAAGAGGGATCGAAGGTTGATGTGCATCACCCGATCCCATTCTTTGTTTGTTACATCAAGTGTCGGACGGAGAACGCCGGTCGCCGCGTTCGCGACGAGGATGTCCAGCGCGCCGAACTCCTCCTCGACGAGATCGAACATCTTGTCGATGTGCTCCTCGTTCCCCATGTTCGCGCGGATCGGTAGAGCGCGGACCCCTCTCTCTTCGATCTCCTTCGCCGTCGCGGCCGCCTTGTCGCGGCTCGTGAAGTAGCAGAAGGCGACGTGCGTGCCGTGTTCGGCGAAACGGAGCGCGGTGGCCCGGCCGATGCCGCGCGACCCTCCGGTGATGAGCGCGAAACGCTCGCGGCCTTCGTTGCAGCGAACGCGAAAGTCCTTCTTCATCGCGATCGACCTCTTTCCGCCGGTCGGGCGTCGTTCGAATGGGGGTGTCCAATCCATAACAGGTAAGGTACCGGATGTCAATCGAGCCGCGCGGAGGCCTGCCGGGCGCCGAGAAAGCTCGCGCGCCCGCACGCCGCGCCTCGTGACGAAACCACGCGCCGCGGGGCGCGCGGCACGGGGCATTGCTCGAAGATCGAAAGAGCGGAGCCCTCGCTCCTACTGCTCCTTGAGCGCGGCGATCGTGTCGAGAAGCGCTTTCTTCGCGTCGGCGAAGTACATCAGCGCGTTCGGCATCGCGAAGAGCGGGTTCGGGATCCCCGCAAACCCGTGCGAGAGCGAGCGCTTTACGACGACGACCGTCTTGCACTTGTCGACGTCGAGAATCGGCATGCCGGCGATCGGGCTGTGGGGATCGTCCCGGGCGACCGGGTTCACCACATCGTTCGCGCCGAGCACGATCGCGACGTCGGTCTGCGGGAGCTGCGAGTTGATCACGTCCATCTCGATCAGCTCGTCGTAGGGAACGTCCGCCTCGGCGAGGAGCACGTTCATGTGGCCCGGCATCCGGCCCGCGACCGGATGGATCGCGTACTTCACGTCGATGCCGCGCTCCTTGAGCACGTTGGCGAGGTCCCGCGTGGCGTGCTGCGCTTGCGCGACCGCGAGGCCGTAGCCCGGCACGAACACGACCTTGGTCACGCCGTCGAGGATCATCGCGAGCTCGTCGGCGGACGTGCTCTTCACCTTCCCCTCGTAGATCTCCATGCCGGCGCCTTTCGCCCCCTCGCCCGCCGCGCCCCACGTTCCGAAGAGGACGTTCGCGAGCGAGCGGTTCATCGCCTTGCACATGATCATCGTGAGGATGACGCCCGAGGCGCCGACCAAGGAGCCGGCGATGATGAGCACGTTGTTCGAGAGGACAAAGCCTGTCGCCGCCGCTGCGAGGCCGGAGTAGGAGTTGAGGAGCGCGATCACGACCGGCATGTCCGCCCCGCCGATCGGGATCACGAGAAGGACCCCGAGAACGGCCGCGACGAGGCAGAGCACGAGGTAGAGAAGGTGGTTCGCCGGGTTCGCCACGATCATCGCAACGAGAACGATGCAAGCCGCCCCGAGAAGCGCCTTCACGATCTGCTGGCCGGGGTAGAGGATGGCGTTCCCCGTCATGATCTCTTGGAGCTTCGCGAAGGCGATGAGGCTCCCGGTGAGCGTCACCGCGCCGATGAGCGCGGAGGCGCCGATCGCGAGGGAGACCTGGGTCAACGACGCGTGCAGGGCGCCGGGATCCACCTCGAGCTCGACGAGGGCGGCGCCGCCGACGAGCGCCGAGGCGAGACCTCCGAACCCGTTGAGGAGCGCGACCATCTGCGGCATGCCGGTCATGGGGGTCCTGATCGCCATGACCGTTCCAATGATCCCGCCGACGACGATTCCGGCGATGATGTACTCGTAGCTCATCCCCTTGTTCACGAGGGTCACGACGATCGCGACGAGCATGCCGAGGGCGCCCATGCGGTTCGCCCGCACGGCGGTTCTAGGGTGCGCGAGCCCCTTCAGGCCGAGGATGAAGAGGATCGAGGCGAGCAGATACCCGAGATTCTGGATGACGCTAGTCAGGTTCACGGCTCACCCCTCAGTCCTTCTTCTTGAACATGGAGAGCATGCGGTCGGTGACCACGAACCCGCCCGCCACGTTGATCATCGCGAAGACGATCGCACCGAATCCGAGCCACGCGGTCAACGCCGAGTGCTGCAGGCCGGCGGAGAGGATCGCCCCGATGACCGTGATCCCCGAGATCGCGTTCGACCCGGACATGAGCGGCGTGTGGAGAGTGGGCGGTACCTTGGTGATGATCTCGAAGCCCACGAAGATCGCGAGCACGAAGATCGTCAGCAGGAGAACCAGCACGGAGATCGGATCCATTTTCGCTTCGCTCCTCCCTTAGCCGATCGCGGCGAGGACGGCGGGATGAACCACCTTCCCGCCCCGGGTGACCAGCGTCCCTTTCGTGATCTCGTCCTCGAGATTGAGCGGGAGCGATCCGTCCTTGACGAGATGGCAGAGGAAAGTGAGAACGTTCTTCGAGTACATCTGGCTCGCGTGGGTCGGGAGCATCGTCGCGAGGTTTGTCGCCCCGATGATCGCGACGCCGTGCTTGACGACCGTTTCTCCCGCGACCGTGAGCTCGCAGTTCCCGCCTTTCTCGGCGGCGATATCGACGATCACCGAGCCGGGGCGCATTCCCGAGACTACCGACTCCGGGATCAGCATCGGTGCGCGCTTTCCGGGCACCGCCGCCGTGGTGATCACGACGTCCGCGTCCCGCACGTGCTCGGCCATCAGCTCTTGCTGCTTCCGCTTCGTTTCCTCGGTGAGCTCCTTCGCGTATCCGCCCGAGTCCTCGGCGTCCTTCGTTTCGATCGGAAGCTCGACGAAGCGCGCGCCGAGCGACAAGATCTGCTCCTTCACCGCCGGGCGGACATCGTACGCCTCGACGACCGCTCCGAGACGGCGGGCCGTGGAGATCGCCTGAAGACCGGCGACCCCCGCCCCGATGACGAACACCCTCGCCGCGGAGATCGTCCCGGCGGCGGTCATGAACATCGGAAAGAACTTCGGAAGATGCGTCGCCCCGAGGAGCACTGCCATGTACCCCGCGACGGTCGCCATCGAGCTCAGGGCGTCCATGCTCTGCGCCCGCGTCGTGCGGGGCATGAGCTCCATCGAGAAGGAGGTCGCCCCGGTCTTCGCGAGCGCCTGCATCATGTCCGTCGCGGCGAGCGGATCGAGGAAGGCGATGAGGGCGTGCTTTTCCTTGAGGAGCGAAAGATCCTTCGCTCCCTCGATCGGGTTCGCGCCGGGCCCCCGCACTTGCAGGATCACGTCGGCTTCCGAGAAGACGGCGTTTCGGTCCGGCACGATCCGCGCCCCCCGCTCCACATAGACGGGGTCGGCGAGGCTCGCGCCCTCTCCGGCCCCCTTCTGGATGATCACCTCGAGGCCCTCTTTCTTGAGGGTCCCGACGCCGGGGGGATTGAGCGCGACGCGCCGCTCCCCCGGGAAGGTCTCTTTCGGGACTCCAACGATCACGGCAGTCATCCTTTCGGCTCCGGCGGGACCGTGAGCCGGCTTCGCGAGAACTGAGCCCGCGGGAAGCCGTCGCCCGGCCGGGCCCGACGCGAGGCCAAAGGGCCCAGACGAGAAACGAGGGCGAACCCGCCAGGTGAGCCCGCCCGCTCAACTCCTTTTTCATCAACTGATTACGCCGAACTCACCCGCCCGGCCATCCGGCGCAACCTCGTGGGGCTCGGTCCCACGATCGAGACGAGCTCGGCCGATGGACTGCCCCGCGAAGGCGCTGATTCTACCGCGGGAGCCCAAGGTGCCGTCAAGCCCTTTCGGCGAGCACAACAAGCGTACCCGGTACAGGGGGGCAAGCGTACCTGGTACAGGAGGCCTCACCGGACGAGGACGAGCTTGACCGTCCTCTCCTCGTCGTTCGCCCGAATGCGAACGAAGTAGACCCCGGGCGCGGCTTCATGTCCGCGCTGGTCGAGGCCGTCCCAACGGATCGCCTGCGCGCCGGCCGGGAAGACGCCGCGCGCGAGCTGACGCACGCGTCGACCGTTCACATCGAAAACATCGGCTCGCACGCGCCCTTCACGCGGCAGCGCGAACCGGAGAACGGCGCCGCCGGGTGCGGGGTTCGGCGAGGGGGCGAAGAGCGCGAGCGTCGGGACGCCACGCTCAACGGCGGTCGAAACGTCGACGGTGAACGACCGGACCGCCGAGAGGAGGCTTCGCTTCTCTTCATCCTCGGCATACGCGCGCCACCAGAACGTTCCGTCCGGAAGAGGCGGCTCCACGGCCCACAGCGTCTCGGCGTTCCCCTCGGGGATCGCGCTCGCGCTCCGCACGAGGTTGGTGAGGAGCGAGTCGGCGAAGACGAGGAAACCGTAGGTGAGCGCGCTCGATTCCGGGTCGGTTGCGTTCGACACGGTGAGCGCGGCTGTCGGAAGGGCCGGCTCCCCGTCCCCCGGCGCGAGGGGGACCGGCGCGGTCGGGGGCTCGTTCGAAGAGGAACCGACGAGGAGGAGAAGGTCGTCGAGGCCCGCCTCGATGAGGTCGCCCGGCCCCGTTCCGTCCGACGCTTGGAAGCGGAGGACCATCTGGCTCGTAAGCGGAAGAAGATCCGCGAGGTCCGCCTGGAAGGGGATCCAGTTCGCCGCGTGGTACACGTCGCCGATGAAGATGAGGTTGGCCGGGAAGGTGGAGCCCCCATTGTTCGAGAGGTCGACGCGGAAGAAGTCGTTCGGGTCGTCTCCCGGATCGCGCTGCCCGTGGAAGTAATTGAATTCTAAACTTACATTCTCGTAGGCGGAGAGGTCCCACGCCGGCGATCGGAGAGCGGAGATCCCGTTGTCGACATCGTCCACCCCGTCGGACGTGTTCTGCGCGGTGACCCAGCAGATCGTTCCGGGATCGGGGGTCGTGTCGTCCCCCGGTTGGAAGCTCGTCGGGTTCGGATTGATGAGGACCCACGCGCCGGTCGACGCCGTGTGCGTCGGATCCTGCGACCAACCATGGTTCCCGCTTTCGAAATCGTCGGCGAGGATCGGCGCGCCGATCGGGAAGGAGAGGGTCTCCTCGTTTCGCGCATTGCCCGACCAGTTCATCTCGATGCGGAGCACGACCGTGTGCCCGTCCGGGACGGCGGAGTCCACGGCCACGGTGAAGAGATCCGCGGCGTTGTTCGCGGTCCCGCCGGCAGAGATCGAGCCGAACGACGAGGAAGCGTCGAGGAGCCGTACGTACGGATCGTCGGTTCGAAGAGCCGCGCGCGCATCGGCCGCGTCCTCGAGGATCCCCACGTTTTCCAGGGTGACGAGGAGGTTTGCGGTCTCCCCCGGGTCGAGGCGGCCGTTTCCGTTCCCGCCGGTCACCGCGGCGTCCGCCAGGCGGACGTAAGTCCCCGCGACGAGCGTGAGGTAGATGTTCGAGTAGAGGTTCTCGGCGACGAGCCCAGGGATTTCGGATTCTTCAGGCCAAAACCAACTTCCCCCGACCTCGGTCGTGAAGGAATAGATGCCGAGGGCCCCGTACGCCCAATCGCTCGTGATGCCCGAGGCGAGATAGAGGCTCGCTCCGGCCGATCCGTAGTCGTAGCCGTTCTCCCGCACGCGCTCCGCCGCGATCGCCGCGAACGTCGCGTTGTCGGGAGGAGGAGTCGTCGTGTACCCCCACGGATAGAGGAGCACCGCGGCGTAGCTGTGATAGGAGTCGTGAGTGACGAAGTCGCGGGCGAGCATGAAGTCTCGGAACGCCTGTGACTCCGGCTCGGAGAACGCGCTCGGGCCCCGGTACGTATCGCTGCACGGGTCGCTCGACGATCCGGATCCGCCCCACTGATAGTCGTAGTTCCGATTGAGATCGACCCCCTCGCAACTGCCCGAGTTGTCGCGCCGGTTCTTCCTCCACATCATGTCGGAGCCGCCCGAGTACTCGTTCCACACATAGCCGTCCGGGTTTACGACCGGGACGAACCAGATCTCCCGCTCGTTCACCAGGAAGGTCGCCTCGGGATCGGACCCGTAGTTCTCGCAAACGTATCGCATGTAATCGACGAGGATGGAGACGCCGATCGGTTCGCGCGCGTGATGAAGCGCGTCGAAGAGGACCTCCGGCTCGTCTTCGTCGACATCCGGGTTGTCGCTGATCTTGATCGCCCAGATGGTCCGCCCTTCCCAGGTCGTTCCGATCGACATCTTCGCCGTCGTGATGTCGGGATACGCGGCGTGAAGCGAATCGAGAAACGCGACCGCCTCGCTGTACGAGTAGTAAGCGCCGAGTCCCGGAGCGAACGCGCGGCCGCTCATGTGAAACGCGGCGGCGTCGTCGATCGCGATCGTCGGGCGAAGACCTGCGTCGATGAGACCCTGCGTGATCGGTGGAGTGGAAAGGAGCCGCACGCGCGACCCTCTTTCCGCGCGGATCACCTCGAGATCGGGGAAAGCCCGAAGGACTTGGATTTCCTCCTCGGTCGGCCACGGGAGCTCGATCTCTTGGTAGATCGTGCGGTCTTCCCCGTGCGCGGCCGAGGCGAGAAGAAGAAGGGCCGCTCCGAGGAGGGCGCGGCTTCCAAAGGCTCCGAACATTCGATGTTTGAACATGTCGGCTTTCCTTTCGGCGGGAGCGAGGGCGAACATGGATTCGCGTAACGATATTATTCTACAGGAGTTGGCGGGCTATTTCAAGGGATCTGATACCCCCTAAATCGGGCCGTCCATCTCGTCGAGGAGATCCTCGAGCTTCCGGGTCTCCTCGTTCACGTGCACCCGCTCCTTCACCGTCCGATACTCCTCCCAGAGCTTCTTGGCGAAATCCTCGCTCTGCTTGAGCGCGGCGGCGCCGGACGCGTGGCGTCTCTGGCGCATCAGGCGGAGAAACGACCGGTACGGATCGTGCGAGGTGTAGAGGCGAAGCGTGTAGCGCGCGACGAACCCCCCGCACGTGGCGCACTCGACGAAGACCTCGACATCCTCTCCCGGCTGCACAAGAACGAAGTTCTGCACTTCCACGTGCCCGCACTGCGGGCAGTGCTCTCTCTTGGATCGCTGCACGAGGCTCACGGGGCGACCTCCTTTTCGGGATCAGCGCGCGGCGTAGAGACCGGGCGCAAGCTTGAACAAGACCACTTCATAGGCGAACGCGAGCGCCACGCCGAGAACCGTCACGGCGACTCCCACGCGCAGCATGTCGCGCGCGTCGACCATCTCCGAGCCGGAGGCGATCGCGTTCGGCGGCGTTCCGATCGGCGTCGCGATCCCCCCGATGTTCGCCGCGAAGGGGATGCCGAGAAGGATGGCGCGGGCGAGCTTCGCCTCCTTCGGCATCGCGCGGATGAGGGGGAGAACCGCCGCCATCAGGATGGCGGTGGTCGCCGTGTTCGACATCCACATCGACATGAGGGCGGTGATCGCCATGATCCCGAAGAGGACGCGGTTCGGCTTCGAGCCGAGCCGGGCGAGGATCGTCTTGCAAAACTCGAGATCGAGATTGTTCTTACTGAAAACATTCGCGAGGACGAACCCGCCGAACATGAGGACCACCACCGGGCTCGCGAAGGGAGAGAGGAAGATCGTGTAGTCGAACGGTTTCGCTCCGACGAGGAGCGCGAGCGGGCCGAGGAGAATCGCCGTGAGGAACGCGCAGACGCCGGCCGTGAGGAAGATGGGCATCGGCTCGGTCACCCAGTAGAAGACCGCGAGGACGAAGATCCCCGCCATGATTCTCTGTTCGCGCGGAAGGTTCGGGAGGAGGAAGAACGCGAGGACCGAAAGGAGAAGCCCGAAGGCGAGAAGAGACTCTCTCCGGCGGATCGAGGCGAACCCGTGACCGGCTCCTTCGCCCGGCGCGCACGCAGGGCCGGGCTCGCCGCCCGCGCGAGGCGCGAGCGGACATCGCCAAGCCGCCCATCCGGCTGGAACTCCGGACAGCGCGAGTGTACACCTCGGACCGTCCGCCGCAAGAGGAAGATGAACTCCGTCTAGGCCGGTCTTCGCGCGAGGACCGCCGTGTACCAGGCGGTCCGAAACTCGCCGGGCCGCCCCTGACCTTTTTCGAGGAGCGCGAGAAGACGGAGCAAGCCTCCTCTGAGAAACCCGAGGCGGAGGGCGCGCATCACGCGAAGAGCTCCGGTGAAGAAGACCCGCGGGACATGGTAGATCCCACGGCGCGCGACGACCTCGAGCCCGCTCTCGCGAAGAACCGCCGCGATCTCGGGGGGCGGGATCGTTTCGCCGAGCGGGAACGCGATCTTCCCCTTGCGCTCGAGGAAGCGCGCGAGCGGATAGAAGAGCGCACGGGGGTTGTCGAGCGTGAGGAGGAGGGAACCTCCGGGCTTCAGCGCGCGGGCCGCCTCGCGAAGGCCGCTGAGGATCTCTCGGCGCGTCTCGAAGTGATCGAGCGTGGAGCAGCTGAACACGAGATCGAACGATGCGTCGCGGAAGGGGAGGCGTCGCGCGTCGGCGAGCGCGATTCCCGCCCCCGCTCCCCCGAGGCGCTCGCTCGCTCGCGCACAGACCTCGCCGGAGATGTCGATCCCGTACGCCCGCGCTTTCCCGGCGTCCCCCGGCCACGAGAGGAGCACCTCGTCCCCTCCGAGCGCCTCCTCGAAAAGATCGGTCTTAAGCACGCGCGCGTTGCGGGGAAGAGGACACCAGCGCCGGAGAAGCGCGAGGTGGACGCGCCTCTTGTGTTCCGCCATCACCGGATCGAGGTGGTACGCGCGGACCATCGCGCGCGCCACCCGATCCCACGACGCCCCGCTCATCGCATCTCCCAAATGGTCGCGCGGCGGACAAAGCTCTTGCCCCTCTTCGCCCGCGCGGCTACCCTGGGAATCCGACCCGAGCCGCCGGCGGAAGAGGAACATGACAAGCGCCCCTTATCTCTCGATCGTGATCCCGACGCGCAACGCCTCGGTCAAGCTCGGCAAGCTCCTCCGATCGATCGAGGCGTCCTCGTACTCCGACCGCGAGGTCCTCGTCGTCGACGACGGATCGACGGACGACACCCCGCGCTTGCTCGATGACTTCCCGGTGCGGGTCCTCCGTGCGTCCCGAAACAGCGGGCCGGCCTTCGCGAGGAACCTGGGCGCGCGCGAGGCCCGCGGCGAGGTGATTCTCTTTCTCGATTCCGACGTGATCCTCGAACCGGATGCGCTCGCGGAGACGGCGCGCTTCTTCCGCGAGCATCCCGACCGCGCCGTGATGATCGGCGTGTACGCGCCGGAGCCTGCCAACGAGGGCCCTTGGCCCCTGTACAAGGCGCTTCAGTGCTACAGCTACTACCGCGGCTTCCCCGGCGTCAAGGAGGTGACGCTCCTCTGGTCGGCGGTCGCCGCGTTCCGCCGGGAGGTCTTTCTCCGGTCGGGCGGGTTCGACACGCGCTTTGCGAAGCCGAGCATGGAGGATCTCGAGCTCGGGCGCCGCATCGCGCGCGAGACGCCGATTCATCTGAACCGCCGCGTCGTCGCGCGGCATCACTTTCCCGCGACGCTTCGGAAGAACGCGAGGGATCACTTCGACCGGGGGCGCCTCTGGGTGCGGATCTATCTTCGCTATCGCCGGTTCGACAACTACCTTTCGACCCCGCGCCGCGCCGCCGGGCGGATCGCCGCATCGGCGAGCGTCCCGCTTCTCGCGTGCGCTCCTCTTCTCCCGGCCGCGGGATGGGCTTCGGCCGCGGCGTTCGGCGCCTACCTCGCCTGCAACTGGGATCTCTGGGCGGTGGTCCTCAGGCGCTCCCCGAGGTTCTTGCCGGCCGCGCTTCTGTTCGATTTCGCGCTCGGCCTCGTGCTCGGCGCCGCCGCGCTCGCCGCCTTGGGCGAGGCCGCGCTCGATCGGCGATCGGACAGTCGGCGCGAACGCTCGCGCGGCGTCGCGGGGAGCGCGGTCCGCGCGCGGGAATCGGAATCGACCGCGAACCTGCCGAGCCCTACGTCCCCGTCCCCCAATCCGTGAGCCGATCGCGGAGGCGCGCCGCGTAGAGCGATGCGGCGAAGCGGCCCGCCGCGCGCGGCACGAATCCTTTTCTCTTCAAGGAAAGCCCGAGAAGGGCGAGGCGCGAGGAAGAAGCTCTCTCCATCCTCTCGATGCGAGCGAGCGCGGTTCGTTCGGCGAGGTCGTTCGGGGAGAGGCCTTCCCGCTCCGCGCGCGCGAGGAGAGTCTCCACCGCCTCGCCGATCCTCGCCTCGGCGATCGCCTCGGCCCGCGCATTGGGGATCCCGCCCCAGGAGAGCGCGCCGCCGAGAACCCCGCCCGCGTTCGCGACGAAGTCGGGGAGGACGAGGACCCCGCGCGCTTCGAGGGATCGTGTCGCTTCGGGCGTCGCCGGGTTGTTCGCTCCGGGCGCCACGCAGCGCGCGGCGAGGAGATCCGAGTTCCGTCCGTTCAGCGTGTGCGTGAGCGCGCAGGGGAGGAACGCGTGGACGGGGAGCGCGAGAAACTCTTTATGTGTGATAGGACGCGCGCCGGGAAAGCGCTCGATGCGCTCGGGTCCCTCGGCCGCCGCGAACGCATCCCACGCTTCGGGATCGAACGCCGACTCGAGGCGGATCCGGCCGAAGCGGTTCGCGACGGCCGCGATTCGAACCCCCTCGCGAGTGAGCCGGCGCGCGGCCGAGAGCCCGACCGCGCCGAGCCCCTCGATCGAGACGGAGAGGTCTCTCCTCGAAATCGACAGGCGCCGCGCGGCGGCGAAAAGCGCGCCAACGAGCCCCGCCCCCGTGTGGCGGCCCGAGTCGGCCCATCGCCACGCGCTCCCCTTCCTCTGTCGGATGCCGCTCGCGGCGAGCAGATGGCGGATCATCTCCTCGTTGGTCCCCATGTCCGGACCGGGATGGAAACGCCGCGTCGCGAGAAGGGGGCGGATCGCCCGCCCGAAGCCGGCGAGAAGCGCGAGCGTTCGTCTTGGATCTCCTTCCGGGTCGCCGCGGATCCCCGCCTTCGCTCCCCCCTTCGGGAACCCGAGGAAGCCGTACTTCAGGGTCATCGTCCGCGCGAGGAGACGAAGCTCCTCCTCGTTCACAGTCGGCGTCATGCGGAGGCCGCCGCTCGATTCGCCGCGGACGGTTCGGTCGATGGCGACCCACCCCTCGAGCCTGATCGCCTCGTCCCGGACCGCGTGGATCTCTTGTCCAACCTCCATCTCGGCCCCCAATCCTCGCGATCCCATTCGGTCCCGCTCGGTTCACGATCGCACGCGGAAAAAAGGCGCGCACACGGGTTCGCCGAACAGCGGAATGGTACCGGAGAAACCGTTCGAAACACCCGGGATGTGTGAAGGGGGATCAGGCGATCGGAGCGCCGTCCGCGCCGCCCGGGCCGGGGAGGTTCTGGAGGCAGGGGAGAAGGCGGGCCATCTCCTCGCGGAGGCCGTCCGCCGCCGCCCGCGCCTCGTCGTCGCGCCCCTCGCGGGCCGCGTCCTCGACGCGCCGCGCCGCCTCGTATGCGCGCTTCGCGGCGAAGCTTCCGACGGTCCCCTTGATCGCGTGAGCCGCCCGCTCGAGGGACTTGCGATCCTGTCTCGCCAGAGCGGACTCGACTCCCGAGAGAAGGCGGGGCGCTTCCTCGAGGAAGATCTCCGCCATCTGCTTCAGAAGATCCACGTCGCCCTCGAGAAAGTCGAGAGCCTCGGAGAGATCGAAACTCTCCGGCGGAGCCGGAACAAGATCCGCGTCCTTCTTCTCGTCGTCGGATTTGGTTGACCCATGAAGAAGATCGTGGATCGCGTCGAGCAGCCTCTGGGGACGGATCGGCTTCGTGACGTAGCCGTCCATTCCCGCCTCGAGACAGCGCTCGCGGTCCCCCTTGAGAGCGCACGCGGTGAGGGCGAGGATCGGGAGATGCCCGCCGCTCTTCTTTTCTCTCTCGCGAATCGCGCGGGTCGCTTCGTAGCCGTCCATCACCGGCATCTGAATATCCATGAGGACGAGGTCGAACCTACCGTCCGCGAGGGCGTCGAGCGCCTCTCGCCCGTTCTCGCAAGTGGCGACGACGTGGCCCTCCTTCTCGAGAATTCGCCGGGCGACCTTCTGGTTCACCGGGTTGTCTTCGGTGAGAAGGATCCTGAGAGGAGAAGCCTGCGCCGACGCGCCGGCCGGCTCGCGAGCGGGCGCCGCGGCGCGGGATGGGAGCGCAGGCCGGGAGAGCCGCGCGATCGCCTCGCTGAGCTCCGAGAGGCGCACCGGCTTCGTGACGGCGGCCGGATCTCCGAGCGCGCGGCACCGCTCGAGGTCGAGGTTCTTCCCCGCGGGGGAGAGGAGAAGGATGAACGCGCCCGCGAGCGACCGGTCCTCGAGGATCCGCTCGGCGATCTCGAAGCCGTCGAGGCCGGGCATACGGGAATCGAGGAGGACGAGCGGGAAGGGGGCGCCGCCGCGGCGCGCTTCCTCCATGCGGGAGAGCGCGAGCCGCCCGTCCGGCGCCGACGACGGATGGAGCCCCCAGTACGCGAGCATTTCGCTCACGATCCGCGCGCTGGTCGCGTTGTCGTCGACGACGAGCGCGGGTTTCCCGCGGAGCCGGTCGATCCCTTCGGGGGGCGGCATCTGGACGGCGTCCGAGCGAAGACTCGCCCGGATCGTGAACTGGAAGATGCTCCCCCATCCGATGTTGCTCACGAGCGAGATCCTCCCGCCCATCAGCCGGACGAGGTCCCTCACGATCGCGAGGCCGAGCCCGGTCCCCCCGTGCTTCCGCGTGGAAGAGCCGTCCGCCTGCTCGAACGGCTGAAAGACGGTGCGGCGCTTGTCGTCCGGGATGCCGATCCCCGTATCGCGCACGGTGAACCGGAGGAGCACGCTCTCTTGCGACCGCTCCTTCACCTCGGCCCGGACGAGGATCTCTCCCTCCTCGGTGAACTTGATCGCGTTGCCGATGAGGTTCACGAGAATTTGGCGGAGCCGCCCCGGGTCGCCGACCAGCCGGTCCGGGAAGTCGGGAGGAACGTGGCAGGCGAGCTCGACCCCCTTTCGGTCCGCGCGCGGGGCGAGCAGGCGGACGGCTCCCTCGACGCAATCCCGCGGACTGAACTCGGTTGTTTCGAGAATGAGTTTTCCCGCTTCGATCTTGGATAAATCAAGAATATCGTCCAAGATGCTGAGAAGGGAATCCGCGGATTCCTTCACGGTGGTCAGGAACTCGCGCTGCTCGGGCGAGAGGTTCGTCTCCAGGGCGAGCTCGGTCATGCCGAGGATGCCGTTCATCGGCGTCCGGATCTCGTGCGACATGTTCGCGAGGAATTCCCCCTTCGCGCGGCTCGCGGCCTCGGCGGCCCGCTGCGCGGCGAGGATCTCTTCTTCCACGCGCTTCCGGTCGGTGATGTCGCGGAAATACCAGATGCGGCCGGCGTTCCGGCCGTCCTGGATGAGCGCGGCCGAGCGCCGGTCGAAGAGGCGGCCGTCCTTGAAGTGGATCATGTCCGTGCTCGGCGCCTCGGATTCGTAAAGCTCGTTCACCTTGGCGAGGAACGCGTCGGGGTCGGCGAGCTGGTCGAGCACGAACCGAAGGAGCGCCGGATCGTCCCGGCGGTCCGCCAGATCGTGCGGGATCGACCACATGTCGAGGAAGCGGGCGTTGTAATGCTCGACCCGGCCTTCCCTGTTCACCACGAGGATGCCGTCCGGCGTCGCGTCGAGCACCGCCCGAAGCGTCTCCTCGGTCATGCCGCGGGCACGGGACGCGTCTTCTCGGATCTCGTTCTCCATGCGGGTTCGTCTCCGGGGGGAATCGCCCCTCTCTTCCCTAGATCGACGAGAACGCCGATCCCCTTGATATCCAAGAGGGTTAGGTCCTGGCCGTCGGCCCGCGGGCGTGGTACAATCGAGCAAGAGAAGTGAATCCCTCGCAAAGGAGAACAAAGATGAGCCGTCGATTGGAAGGCCCGCTCGCGGGGCGTCTTCGTTGCCTCGCCCTTCTCATTCCTCTTCTCGCGCTCGCGTGCGGGGATTCGGTCGGATCGTCCGATCCGAGCGATGCCTCGTGGGAGAGCCTTCGTTCCGACCTTCCGCGGGACACGAGCCCTACCCCCGGCGGGGAGGCCCTGAGGGAGCTCGCGCGCGGGGGCGCGGAGACGGCGCTCGACCTCCTCGGGCATCTCGAGAAAGGCGAGAACGTTCTCATCTCCCCCTTCAGCATCCGGATCGCGTTCGCGATGCTCTACGGAGGGGCGCGCGGCGAGACCGCGGAGGAGATTGCGGAAGTTCTTCGCTACCCGGAAGGAGAGGGGGTCCACGACGCGTGGAATGCGCTCGACCTCGCCCTGGCGGCCCGGAACCTCCCGGCCGGGGACGAGGGTGAGGATCCGGTCGAGCTTCTCGTCGCGAACGCATTCTGGGGGCGCTTGGGGTTCCCGTTCCGCGACGAGTATCTCGATCTTCTCGCGGTCCACTACGGGAGCGGCATCGAGCGGCTCGATTTCGCGGGGGCGCCGGAGGCCGCACGCCGTGTGATCAACGAATGGGTGGAGGGGAAGACTCGCGACCGCATTCGGGATCTTCTCCCGGCCGGCTCGATCGACCCCCTCGTCGTCGCCGTTCTCACGAACGCGCTCTACTTCAAGGCGCCTTGGGCCCGTCCGTTCGATGAAAACTTGACGACTCAAGGAGCGTTCGAGCGGCCGGAGGGTTCGGCCGTCACCGTCCCGATGATGGCGCGGACCGACACCTTCCCCTACGCGGAAGGAGACGGATGTCAGGCGCTCGAGCTGCCCTTCCGAGGGGATGAGCTCTCGATGGTCTTCCTGCTCCCCTCCGGCGGCCTCGACATCCTCGAGGAGAGCTTGACAGGTGAAGGGCTTTTCGCGATCCTGGACCGCCTCGAGCCGGCCGGGGTGGCGGCCGCGATCCCCCGCTTCACGTTCGAGTCCGATTTCGAGCTTCGCGAGATGCTGCAGACGATGGGAATGCCCCGCGTCTTCTCAGGGGACGCGGATCTCTCCGGGATGACGGAGGGGGGCGGCCTCTTCGTCGACGAGGCGTACCACAAGACCTTCATCGCGGTCGACGAGAAGGGGGCCGAGGCGGCGGCGGCGACCGCGATCGTGATTCGCGAGTCAGCGGTGCCGGCGGATCACACCTTCCGGGCCGATCGTCCGTTTCTCTTTCTCATCCGCGACCGGGGGACGGGGGAGATCCTCTTCCTCGGCCGCGTGACGGATCCATCGGCGTAGGCGAACGGAAGGGACCCGAACACGCGCTATTCCGCGCGGTGCGCTGTGACGTTGAACGTGATCGGCTTCATCTCGAGCGGGCCGATCACCTGCATGCGATACGTTCCCTCCTCGAACCGGTAGCCGCGAAGCTCCTTCTGGTCGTCGGAAGCGACATAGATCTCGTCCGTCCCGTCCCCGTCGAAGTCGGCGAGGACCGTCGCGTGCTCGAACCCCGATGTCCCCGTCGCGAGAAGCGTCTTCTCCCACTCGGCGCCGGGGGTCTTCGGCGGCGAAAGCTTCCAGATCCCGCTATTCTTCGTTGAGGCGACGAGCTCGTTCGCTCCGTCTCCGTCGACGTCGCCGTAGGTGAGGAAGCGGCAGAGGTTCCCCGGAAGACCGGCGATGTCGGTCTTCTCGATGCGGCCGTCTCCGAAACGATAGAGACGGATGCGCGTGTTGTCCCCCGACGCCTCGGCCCCCCCGATGCTCTCCCCCTCGAGCGAGGCGAAGAGGACCGGCCGCGTCTCGCCGTCCGGAACGACGCAGAGGATCTCCTTCGCGTGGCGCGTCGCGAGCGTGTCCACGATCCGGTACGCCCATTTCCCGCCGTCGCGCTTGTACATGTCGATCTCGCCCGGCTGAGGCGTGCCGTCCAGCTTGTTCGGGAGGCTCGGCGTCGTGAAGATCTCGATCACGCCGTCGCCGTCCACGTCCCCGACCTCGACCTCATGAACGAACGTGTTCTCGCGCCGCCCGATCTCCTCGGCCTTCCATCCACCGTCCGTCCAGGAGACGACGCCGATGACGCCCTGATCGTGGGTCGCCACGACGATGTCCTCGACGCCGTCGCCGGTCACGTCCGCGATCTCGAAATCGCGGAGCCGGTCCCACTTGCCGCCGAACGTCGGGTTCCACAGCGCCTCCGCTTCCCAGCCGGCGCTCGTCTTCCGCCAGATCTTGAGGAACGCCCGCGTCGCCCCGATCGTGAGAATCCCGGGCTCCCCGCTCGGAGGCGCGTACCAGGCCGCCTTGTGAAAGACGTTGCTCTCCGGGTCCTCGAGCACTTCCTCGGACCACGCGGAACCGTTTGAGGTCCAAATCGAAAGGCGCGCGGGGCCGGGCACCGGGCGGCTCTTCCCGTCCGGCGTCGTCTCGGTGACGAATTGCGCTTGGGCGAGATAAAGCGTCGAGCCCGCGGGGGTCGGACGGGCCGCGGCCGCTCGTCCCTCTGGAATCGGCGGAGGCGCGTGTTCCGTCTCGCTCTTCCCTCCGCAGCCGGAGAACCCGATCCCCGCGGCGAGGACGAGGAGCGCGGAAAGACGAAGGCCGAGCATCCGGCCCGAACGGAAGCGAAGCGTGCGGATCATCGGTCTCTCCTTGCCGAGCGTTATTCTTCCCAGGTGAAACCTGGACGCCCAAAGTGTCCGTAGTTGGTGGTCCGACGGTAGATCGGCCGCAGGAGATCGAGCTTCTCGATGATCGCCCTCGGCCGAAAGTCGAAGCGGTTCACGAACTCCTTCGCCTCTTTTTCGTTCCCGGTGCCGAACGTGTCCACCTTCGCGGAGATCGGCTTCGGCTTTCCGATCGCGTAGGAGACTTGGATCTCGACGCGCGAGGCGATCCCCGTCTTCACAATCTGCCGCGCCACGTGTCGGCAGAAGTAAGCGGCGCTCCGATCCACCTTCGAAGGATCCTTCCCGCTGAAGGCGCCGCCCCCGTGCCGTCCCATCCCGCCGTAGGTGTCGCAGATGATCTTGCGTCCGGTCACGCCGGCGTCGGCGGAGGGGCCGCCTTCGGTGAACGGACCGCCCGGGTTCACGTGGACGCAGATCGACTCTCGATACCACTTTCCGAGGACGCGGGGCAAGAGATCCCCGCGGACGTAGGCGCGCAGCGGTTCGATCGTGTCCTTCCGGTGCTGCGCGGAGACGATGACGGTGGCGACCTCCTTCGGGACGTGGTCCTCGTAGTGGACCGAGACTTGGGTCTTGCCGTCTGGCCGAAGGAAAGGGGCGCGGCCGCTCTTCCGATCGATCGCGAGCCCCTCGGAGAGCCTGTGCGCGAGATAAATGGGGAGGGGCATGAGCGCGTCCGTCTCTTTCGTGGCGAACCCGAACATGATCCCCTGATCTCCCGCGCCCTGCTCGCCGTCCGGGAGATCGACCTTGACGCCGATCTCGCGCGACTGCTCCGTGATCAGCTCGTGAATGCGCGCGCCGTCCGCGTGGAACGGCTCGCTCGGGTCGACGTAGCCGACCGCGCGCACCGCCTCGCGGATGATCGCCGGGTGATCGATCGATCCGCGCACGCGCGACGAGATCTCGCCGGCGACCACGATGTTGCCGTCCTTGACGAGGGTCTCGACCGCGACGTGGCTCTTCTTGTCCGCGGCGATGTAGGCGTCCAAGATCGAGTCGGAGATGAAATCGCACACCTTGTCGGGATGCCCTTCGGTCACCGACTCGGACGTGAAGACATACTGCATGCTCTCTTCCCCCGAAGCGTCCGCGGCAAGGGAGCGTCACTCCCGGAAGCGCGCGCCGCGGATCGTGAGTTGTGCCGGCGAGGGCGGGTCCGGCCGGCCGAGCGCCTGCCGAATGGAAGGCGCGGACGTCCAACGTGCCCGATTAGCGCCCGCGAGTAGGGGGGAGGGCTCTCGGCCCGAGATCGGTCGGGCGACGAATTGCCTCGAAACGGGTCGAGACCTCGAAGCCGCATCGTTCCCCGTCGGGCTGGCCTGGGCACCGTGCCGTCGCAACCGGTTGCCGGGCGAGACCCACAGGCCTTCTCGCCACTCTGGATGCGAGAGAGAGCATAGAAGGAAGACGCGCCCCGCGCAAGAGGGAAATCGCGCGGGCTATGCCGGAAGGATCGCCGTCTCCGTTTCTTCCGCGGAGGCGTGCGTGCGGAGAAGCCGGGCGAACTCGAGAAGGTGCCCCTCGAGCTCCTCGGTTGGGACGTTCGCGCGGCTCGCGTAGATCGCGCCGATCACGCGCCGCGTCTCCGGCGTCACCTTGGATCCCATCGAGTCCTTGACCGGGTTGCCGAGAGCGGGGCCGTTCGTGCGCGCGACACAGAGAAGCCCCCGAAGGCGGATCTCCTGCCCGGCCGGGTTGAAGACGTACGACTCCTCGTCGGTCCCGAGCCGGATCGAGAGGGAATCGCGGCCTTCGAGCGCGCGGTCGAGATCGAGAACGGAGATCGGAAGGCCCGAGCGAAGGGAGATGTAGTTTCCGATGTCGACGACGTTCGAATGAAAGGGATAGTCGCCCGCCCGCGCGCGCGCGGCGAGGTACTCGCTCGCCGGTTTGTTCCGCCCGCTCGCGTGGAAGCCTCCCGCGCGGAGGAGCTTTCGGACGGCGGACCTTCTCTCGGGGGGCGGGAAATCCTCGCCGCGCCGGATCTCGACGAGCCTCTCGATCGTCATGCGGAGCTCGGGCGGCGTTTCGCGGATCGAGACGGCCCGCGCTTCCACGATCCCGACGGCGAGGTCGGGGTTCTCGATGTCGAGCGTCACTCGCGTCCGCTGGAGCATGCCCGGACCCTCATCGCGCGAGGATCCGATCCAGGATCGCCGCGCCGGCCGGCGTGTCCGGGATGATCCCCGCCTTCACGAGGCGCTTCGTCACCTCGCGAAAGCCGGGGTTCGCCCGGAAGACCTCGCGAAAGAACGGAAGCGACTCGTCGACCTTCCCGTTCGTCGCGAGCGACACCGCGTACCAGTAGATCATCTCCGGGTTTCCCGGGGCGAGGCGCGTCGCCTCCTCGTACTCGACGCGCGCCAGCTCGAAGTCCCCTTCCTCGATCGCTCGATCGCCGCGGTTCATGTGCTCGTAGGCGCGATGAACCGCGAGAAGCCTTCGAAGCTCGCCGACCGGATCGGGATGATCCTCGACGCGAAGATCGACGGCCCGATCCGCCCAAGGCTTGTCGGACGCTTCCGCCTCGACGACGAGAAGCGCCGCCGATTGGCTTCCGCGAATGTCGCCGCCCGCGCCCTCTCCCGCCTCGAGCGCCGCGAGAAGCCTCTCCGCGAGCGTCCCCTGGGATTTCTCATACGCGGCGGCCATCGCGTCCACGACCCGATCGTTGCGCATTAGGTTCGCCTGAACCGAGTAGCCTTCTCCCGCGCGATGCCCGGCCCAATCGATGCACCTCGATCCGGTGTAGACCGCGACCCTCCCCTCCCGATCGATGAAAGCCACCTGCCTCAATTCCCTTCCCGGGTCTCCGGCGAGAAGGGAATCGAGCGCCTCGCGCGCGGAGGCCCCGCCGCGCATCCTCTCGAGACCGCGCGGCCCGTAGGCCGGCTCGGCGAACGACTGCGTGGCGACGGCGCCGACCCCCGCCTCGGCCCACGAAACGATCGAGCCCACGCTGAACCAATGCGACTGCACGGCGACGCCGATCTGTCCGGTGAGGCTGTCGCGGGCGACGATCGAATACGTGTGTGTCGGGCGAATCGGTTCCGATCCTGCGGTTCCCGCAAAGCAGGCGGCGAGTACGGGCACGAGATAGCTCCTCATCGACATGGACATCGACCTCCTCCACTTCGCTCACGCGCCGTGATCGTACCTTCGAGTGCCCGCGCGGGCAAGCGCCCGGCTTTGCGGTTGCCCGCACTTGTTCGTTCCGGGCCGCGGATGAGCCGCGAGAGGAGAGACGGGCTCTCCGTCTCTACTCGAGACGGCTCCATCCGAGGCCGCAGGGCGCGGCGCGAAGCGTCCGCGCCCTGCCCTAGCCTGGACTATGCACGCGTTTCCTACTGCGGCCGCGGATCGCGGCCTACGAGGCCTCCCTTCCTTCGCCGCTTCCTCATCGTAGTGCCGAGACTACGTTTCCGGGAGCGGCTCGTCCAGGTCGGCCTCTCGGCTCGCGCTCCACATCCTCGCGACGAAAACGCGTGCATAGTCCAGGCTAGTAGGTCTGCATCGCGGGATCGACCTCCTCCGCCCAAGCGGTGATCCCCCCCGCGAGGTTCCACACGCGGGGAAACCCGCGTCGCATGAGAAAGAGAGCCGCCGCGCGCGATCGAACCCCGACGTGGCAATAGACGACGATCTCCCTCTCGGGTTCGATCTCCTCGACCCGCCCCTGGAGCTCGCCGAGTGGGACGAGGATCGATCCCGGCAGCCGGCAGATTCGCTCCTCGTGCGGCTCGCGGACATCGAGAAGGAGAAGGGGATCTTGCTTTTCGAGTCGTTGTTTTAATGTTCGAGAGTCGATGTCTCGAACGAGATCCGCGCCCGGCTCTTCGCACGGTTCGGCCTCTCCGTCCTCGTCGGTGAGCGCGCGGATGCTCGGGTTCTCCCCGCAGACCGGGCATCGCGGGTCCTTCCGGAGCTTGATCTCGCGAAACCGCAGGCGGAGGGCGTCGTAATGAAGAAGCCTTCCGCCGAGGCTCTCTCCGATTCCGAGGAGGAGCTTGAGCGCCTCGGTCGCCTGGATCATCCCGACGAGGCCGGGGAGCACGCCGAGGACCCCCGCTTCTGCGCAGGAGGGAATGAGGCCGGGCGGCGGGGGTTCCGGGTAGAGGCAGCGGTAGCAGGGCCCCTTCCGCGCGTCGAACACGGCGACCTGGCCGTCGAAGCGGAAAATGCTTCCGTGCACGTTCGGCTTCCCGAGAAGCACGCACGCGTCGTTCACCAGATAGCGAGACGGGAAGTTGTCGGTCGCGTCGGCGACGAGATCGTACCCGCTCAGAATCTCGAGCGCGTTCTCCGCGCGGAGCCGCGTCTCGAACGCCTCGGCCCGCACGTTCGGGTTGATCTCCTCGATCTTCCGTTTCGCCGCGCGCGCCTTCGGGACGCCGATGTCGGAGGTCGCGAAGAGGACCTGCCTCTGGAGGTTGGATCGGTCGACCGTGTCGGGATCGACGATGCCGATCCGCCCGACGCCCGACGCCGCGAGATAGAGCGCGAGCGGCGAGCCGAGGCCCCCCGCGCCGACGATGAGGATGCTCCCCGCCTTCAGCCTTCCCTGCCCCTCGATCGCGATCTCGGGAAGGATGATGTGTCTCCCGTAGCGCGCGATCTCCTCGTCGGTGAGGGGGAGGCCCGCGGGCATCCTCCCCGTTGTTTCCTCGTCCCTCATCCGGTTCCTCCTCCGGGCTCTCGCTTCCCGCCCGGACGGGTCCAGTATAGCGCCTGGCCGCGGCGGGTGCGGGCGGATCCGGCCGGCCGGGAAACGTGCGCGGGAGAGAACGGCTTCATCCGTCACCCGGAGCCGAGGAAGGATCCGCGTGTTGTGGATACGCCGGAAGCGTGGTGAGGCGGGGATCGTGCACCGGGGCCCCGACGGTGAAATGATATAGACTTTGATAGTAACGATTTCGAATACCGAACACCTCATGGACCGGGTCGTCGAAGAAACAGCCGATCCCGGTGCCGCGAAGACCGGCCGCCTCCGCCTCGAGGTAAAGCATCTGGCCGATCGCGCCGGCCTCCTGGAAGAGGCGCGGGTAGAACGAGGCGCCGAACGCGCGGAGAGCCGGCTCGAACCGCGCGACGATCGCCGCGCTGAACGCGCCGTCCGCGGCGATCGCCTGCCCGCACGAGAGCGCGCCGGCGACCTCGCGGAAGTCGCCCGGAGCGAGGAGGAAGAGAGGCAATCCATCCGGCGTCCCCGCCGGGGCCGTCCAGAGGAACTCGGACCGGAGCGCGGCGCGGAGGGAGCCGACTTCCTGCGGATCGCGCGGAAGCGCGTAGAGGCCCGGCTCGATCCCCTCCACCCTGTGGACGAAGAGAAGGAGGTGCGCCTGCGGCGGCCAGCAAAGCGCGTCCCAAGGCGTCGCGCGGCGGGGGAGGAGGCGGTCGAGCGTGCAATGAAATGCCTCTCGCGTCATCGCGGTGCGCCCGTCCATCGCGACCGCGCTCCGGCGTCCTCGGATCAGCGCACCCGCTCTCGTTGCGCGCTCGGGAGACCGAAGAGGAGAGGGCGCCGAGAGCCCGCCGGCGTTCCCGGCCGGGAGAGGCGGATCGTCCGTTCGCCTTCGGCACGCCGCGGCGACTCGGTCGATCGCTTCCCACACGATGGGTTCACGGCTCAATCGGTTCGCTATCCCCGCCCCGCCCGATGCGAACACCCCGCGGACCGTCTCCGGCGGCGGATTCCAGAAGGCGGGATCGCCGCGCGCAGGATCGGCCGGGCCCGGCCGAACGACCGCGAGCATTTCCGGATCCTCCCTCTCCGCCTCGTCGAAATCCGCCGCCCGATCGACGCCGAAGAGAGAAGCAAGCGTGGAGGAGGAAGGCGAGAAGACCGCGCGGAGCGTCCAACCGAGCGCGGCGGCCGCGATGCGGAGTCCGGCGAGCGCGTGCCCCGCGTCGATCGCGCAGTAGCGGTACGCCCGCTCTCCGTACTTCCACGCCTCGCGCCACCGGATCGAGGTCAGCCCGACGAGGAAGGAGCCCGAAGGAAGCTCCCCGGTCAGCATCTTCCACGCCTCGGAATTGATCTCCGCTCTCCGTTCGAGCGCGTGTTCCCTCGGCGCGTAGTGAGAGACGCCCGCCCGCTCGCCGATCCCGCGGATGGGCGGGAGAAGGAGATACCCCTCGGTCGGGTGGAGGTTGCCGCTCGAGGGGTTCACGCGGAGCGCCCAAGAGGCCCCTTGAAATGATTTCCACGCGGAGATCGCGAGCGAGTAGTAGAGGAACTCCGAGAGGGACCGCCTGTCGAGAGCGAGGGCGGGGGCGGGGCCTGGGGCGGGGCCTGGGGCGAAGAGACGGTCGTACGCGGGTGTCCGATCCTCGTCCGGGACCGGGAGCGGAAGGAGGGGCGCTCCCTCGAAGCGCCGGAACGGATCGGGCTCGTTCGCCCAATCCAAATAGCCCGCCGAGCGCGCGAACCGGTCGAACCGATGCTTCGTTCGCTCGTGGTAATCGAGAGCCTCGCCGATCGCGCGCTCTCGGTCGATTCGATGTTCTGCGTCGCCGCGCATGATGCCCACAACATAATCCCTCGGCTTCCTTCCCGCCGCACTGGATTCCGCGCCGTCTCTTCGAAACTCGACTCGTCCGGCCGGTCCTCGCCTCTCGCGCCCGATCTTCCCTTCGCCTCTTGACAACCGCGCCGCCCGGACTATCTTTTAGCCATGGCTAAAAAGAACAGCGGACGCCACGCATCCCGGTCCGTGGGGGATTACCTGAAGGCGATCTACATGATCGGCGGAGAGAAGGGGCTCGTGGCGACGGGAGCGCTCGCCGAACGCCTCGGGATCGCGCCCGCTTCCGCCACCAACATGATGAAGAAACTCGCCGCGTCCGCCCCTCCCCTCGTCGTCTACTCGAAGAGCCGCGGCGCGGCGCTGACCGCCGAAGGGAGGCGGATCGCGCTCGACCGGATCCGGCGCCACCGCCTCATCGAGCGTTTTCTCCACGATCAACTCGGCTGCGGCTGGGACGAGGTTCACGAGGAGGCGGAGAGGCTCGAGCACGCGGTCTCGGACCGCCTCATGGACCGGATCGAGGAGCGCCTCGGCCATCCGGCCGTCGATCCGCACGGGGATCCGATCCCCTCGAAGAACGGCTCGCTCGAAGTTCCCGACGAGCTTCTCCTCGTCGATCTCGCGCCGGGCGTGCATGCGGTCGTCTCGAGGGTTCCGGACGGAGATCCTCCTCTGCTCCGCTCGCTCGCGGAGGCGGGGATCGTCCCCGGCGCTCGTCTCGTCGTTCCGGAGAGGGCCGCGCGCGGGGGCGCCCTCCGGATCCGCGTCGGGCGCGGCGGGAGAACGCGAATCCTCCCGCGGCGGATCGCGGGGAGGGTGCGCGTCGCCCTGAAGAAGAGCCGGGCGAAGGCGCTCTCCGAGGCGGTTCGTCCCCGCCGGGAGAAGAAGAGATGAGCGAACCCGTTCTCTCATTGCTCCTGGCTCTCTCGGTCGCCGCGATCGGCGTTCTTCTTGTTTGGCCGGGGGTCGGTCTCGTCTCGAGGCTTCGCCGCGGAGCGAGGATGACGGAGCGGGTTCTCCGCGAGGACGCTCTCAAGTACATCTGCAAGCGCGAGGCGAAGGGGTATCCCCCGACGGTGCACAGCGTCGCCGGAAACCTTCATGTATCGATCAATCGGATGGCGGAGATTCTCGGGCGGCTCGAGGAGAAGAGGCTCGTCCGCCAAGACGGAGAGCTCTTCCGCCTGACGCCGGAGGGACAGGCGGTCGCGCTCAACGTGATCCGCGCGCACCGTCTCTGGGAGCGTTATCTGGCCGATGAGACCGGTCTCGACGAGACGGAGTGGCACGATCGGGCGGAGCGGATGGAGCACGCGCTCTCCCCCGACGACGTGGACAGGCTCGCCGAGCGTCTCGGAAGCCCGACGCACGACCCGCACGGCGATCCGATTCCGACCGCCACGCGGCGGAGCGTCTTTCACGGAGGGCGGCCTCTCACGGCCGCGGATACGCGCGTTCCGCTCCGCATCGTCCATCTCGAGGACGAGCCGGAAGCGGTCTACATGCAGCTCGTCGCCGTGGGGATTCGGCCGGGGATGACGGCGCTCGTCGTGGAATCAACCCAGGAGCGCGTCCGCTTCCTCGCGGACGGGGACGAGCACGTGCTCGCGCCGATCCTCGCCTCGAACATCTCGGTCGTCCCGATCCGGCGGGAAGAAGCGGAGCCGCAAGAGACCGGGGAGAGGCTCTCGCTCCTTCGGCCGGGCGAGAGCGCGGAGGTCGTGCGGATCTCGCGCGCCTGCCGCGCTCCGGAAAGAAGGCGCCTCATGGATCTAGGCGTACTCCCCGGCACGAGGATCGCCGCGGAGATGAGGAGCCCGACCGGGGGTCTTGTCGCGTACCGAGTCCGCGGGGCGGTCGTCGCGCTCCGCCCGGAGCAGACGGACCGGATCCTCGTGAAGCGAATCATTGAGGAATCGACCGAATGAACAAGAAGGGAAAAGCCGCTCGCGGCTGCGAGGGCTGCCCGGCGCACCACGCCGGCAATCTTCGCCGGCTCGGCGTGGAGATGGAGGAATGGGATTACGTCGTCGCGCTGGCCGGGAATCCGAACGTCGGGAAGAGCACCGTCTTCAACGCGCTCACCGGGCTCCGGCAGCACACGGGGAATTGGCCCGGGAAGACCGTCTCGCGCGCCGAGGGGGGCTTCGTGTACGGCGGGAGCCGCTTCAAGATCGTCGATCTTCCCGGGACCTACTCGCTCCTCGCCACGAGCCTCGACGAGGAGATCGCGCGCGACTTCCTTCTCTTCGGCCGTCCGGATGTGACGGTGGTCGTCGCCGACGCGATGCGGCTCGAGCGGAATCTCAACCTAGTCCTTCAGGTGTTCGAGATCACCGACCGCGTGGTGCTTTGTTTGAACTTGATGGATGAAGCGAGGCGGCGCGGGCTCCGGGTCGACGATCGTCTTCTCTCTCGCGAGCTCGGCGTTCCGGTCGTTCCCGCGACCGCGCGCCACGGGGAGGGAATCCCGCGGCTCCTCGAGGAGATCCGCGCCGTCGCCGCGGGGGAAACCGTCCCGAAACCGCGCCGTCTGGAGAAGGGCCCCCGTGTTCTCCAAGGAGCGGTCGCGCGGCTCGCGGGGGAGATCGAGGAGGCGTTCCCCGGGCTTCCGAACGCGCGCTGGGTGGCGCTCCGACTCCTCGACGGGGACCGGACGATCGCCGAGGCGGTGCGAAAAGGGGACCTCGGGGACCTCACGCGCGCGGGACCGGAACCGGCGGACGAGCCGCGGAGTGGGGAGGAGTCGCGGTGACGCCCGGATCGTCCGCGAGCGCTCGGGAGAAGCTCCTTGCCGCCGCGGAGGATCTCCGCTTCGAGGTCGGCGGGGATTTCCACGAGGAGCTGATGGAGTCGATCTACGCCGAGGCGGCGCGCATCGCCGGCCGCGCCGTCACCCGCGCCGACGAGAAGCCGCGCTTCGACTGGGACCGCGCGATCGACCGCGTCGTGACGAGCCGCCTGTTCGGCTTCCCGATCCTCTTTCTCCTCTTCACGCTGATCTTCTGGATCACGATCGCGGGGGCGAACGTCCCTTCCGGATGGCTCGCGGCGCTTCTCCTCGACAAGGGGCATCCGCTTCTCAAGGGGCTCGCCGCCGGCGTCTCTCTCCCCTGGTGGCTCGACGGAATCCTGATCGACGGGATCTACCTCGCGACCGCCTGGGTCGTGAGCGTCATGCTTCCGCCGATGGCGATCTTCTTCCCGCTCTTCACGCTGCTCGAGGACTTCGGCTACCTTCCGCGCGTGGCGTTCAACCTCGACAACCTCTACCGCAAGTTCGGCGCGCACGGGAAGCAGTCGCTCAGCATGATGATGGGCTTCGGATGCAACGCGGCGGGCGTCATCGCGACGAGGATCATCGACAGCCCGAGGGACCGGCTCATCGCGATCCTCACGAACAACTTCTCCCTCTGCAACGGAAGGTGGCCGACGCAGATCCTCCTCGCGACGATCTTTCTCGGCGCGCTCGTCCCGCCGGTTCTCGCCGGCCTCGTCTCGGCCCTTTCCGTCGTCGCGGTGGCCCTTCTCGGGGTCGCCCTCTCCCTCGCCGTGTCGTGGGGTCTCTCGCGAACGCTTCTCCGCGGCGAGATCTCGACGTTCAGCCTCGAACTTCCGCCCTATCGTCCCCCGAGGATTCTCCAGACGATTTATACATCGATCATCGATCGAACGATCTTCGTTCTCTGGCGGGCGATCGTCTTCGCGGTTCCGGCGGGGGCGGCGATCTGGCTCTCGGCGAACCTCCGCTTCGCCGGCGCGAGCCTCGCCGAGCACCTGATCCGCTTCTTCGATCCGTTCGGCGTCGTGCTCGGCTTGAACGGCGTGATCCTTCTCGCTTATGTCGTGGCGATTCCGGCGAACGAGATCGTGGTCCCGACGATCCTCATGCTCACCGTTCTCGCGACCGGAACCTCGGGAGTCGGCGCGGGCGCGGGCGTGATGTTCGAGCTCGAATCGGCCTCCGACACGCTCGATCTCCTCAAGGCGGGCGGCTGGACGCTCCTCACGGCGGTGAACCTGATGCTCTTCAGCCTCATCCACAACCCGTGCAGCACGACGATCTACACGATCTACAAGGAGACCGGAAGCCGGAAGTGGACCGCGGTCGCGACGCTCCTTCCGGTCGCGATGGGCTTCCTCGTCGTCTTCCTCGTCGCGCAAGTGTGGCGGATCGCGGGGGGGTAGGAAGCGACTCTCAATCCGTATGAATGGTGCGCCTTGCGCGGCCGCCGGGGCGTGGGGCAAGGGGGTGAACCGGCGAGTTCCCGAGCGCGCCACGGAAATGGTGACACCACTTCCCGTTGCCGTTGGCCGGGCGCGCGAGGGGTGTCTGAGCCGGCACCCCCTTGCCCCGGGCCCCGGCTGAGAAAACACCGGAGGAGTCCCTAGCAGATTGACGTTACCCCGCCATCCCCCCCTCCGTCAGGCGGCGGAGGTCGCGGAGGGCGGAATCGATCTCCTCGGGAGCGACGGCGCGCGCGCCCTCCCGGTGCCGGAGCTTCCCGGCGCGCGCCTTCTCGATCGCGAGGTCGCGGATCGACGTTCCCTTCTCGGCCGCCTCCTTCACGAGGGCCGCGCCGGCGGCGTAGCCGATGATTGGGTTCAGCGCGGTGACGACGATCGCGTTCCGCGCGAGCCATCCCTCCGCCTTCTCGCGGTTCGCCCGGATCCCCACCACGCACTTCCCGGTGAACATCCGGACCGATCCGATCATGACCTGCATGCTCTCGAAAAGGTTGTGCGCGATGACCGGCATCATCACGTTCAGCTCGAGCTGCCCGGCCTGCGAGGCGAGCGCGACCGCGGTGTCGCATCCAATCACATGAAACATCGCCATGTCAAGCATCTCGGCGAGGACCGGGTTCACCTTCCCCGGCATGATGCTCGATCCCGGCTGCACGGCGGGGAGCCGGATCTCGTCGAGCCCGGTCGCGGGCCCCGAGGCGAGGAGGCGAACATCGTTCGCGATACGGATGAGCGTGAGCGCGAGCGTGCGGAGGGCGCCCGAGAAGTGAATCGGGTCTGCCATCGACTGCATCGACTCGAAGAGATCGTCCGATCCTTCGAGCCGGAGACCGGTGATCTCGGAGAGGCGGCGCACCATCCGCGCGTGGTACTCGGGATGCGCGTTGAGACCGCTGCCGACCGCCGTCCCGCCGATCCCGAGACGCCGGAGCCCGTCGGCGGCCTCCGCGATCCGCTCCGCGTCCCGCTCGACCGCCTTCGCGTACGCGCCGAACTCCTGCCCGAGCCGCACGGGGACCGCGTCCTGGATATGGGTCCTTCCCGACTTCACGACATCGTCGAACTCGCGCGCCTTGTCGCGAAGCGCATGGCCGAGGGAACGGACCGCCCCGAGGAGCTCCTCCTCGCGCCAGAGGCACCCGAGGCGGATCGCGGTCGGGATCGTGTCGTTCGTCGACTGGCTCATGTTGACGTGATCGTTCGGATGCACGAGGTACTCGCCCGGCTTTCCGCCGAGGAGGACCGTCGCACGGTTCGCGATCACCTCGTTCGCGTTCATGTTGTGGCTCGTTCCGGCTCCCGCCTGGAACGGATCCACGACGAACTCCGCGTCCCACTTCCCCTCGGCGACCTCTTCGGCCGCCCGCGCGATCGCTTCCGCGCGCTCCGTGTTGAGAAGACCGAGATCCCGATGAACCTCCGCCGCCGCCCGCTTGATCGTCCCCATCGACCAGATGAACGCGCGCCAGGGTCTCAAGCCGGAGACCGCGAAGTTCTCCACCGCTCGCGCGGTCTGCGCCCCGTAGAGCGCGTCCTCGGGAACCCTCACCTCGCCGAGCGAGTCTTTCTCGATGCGCGTTCCCTTCTCGTTCATTGGTTCCTGCCCTTCGCGCGCGGGCTTCTCGCGCGGGTCTTCCGTTTCCCGCTTCGCTTTCCGCCGCCCCGCTTCCGAGCCGCCGCGGGCGTATTCTCGATGTGCTTCATCAGCCAACCGATCACCTCGTGATACCAAACCTCCGCGTTCGCCGGCTTCTGGACCCAATGCCCTTCGTCCGGAAAATGCAGGAACCGCGAGGGAACACCCATCACTTGAAGCGCCGTGAACATCCCGATCCCCTCGGAGATCGGGCAACGGAAATCCTGATCTCCGTGGATCACGAGGGTCGGCGTTCGGAACTTGGAGACATGGAGGTGCGGGCTGAACTTGAGGATCGCCCTTCGGTTCGTGTGCGGCAAAGGTCCGTGCTCATATTCGTCGAACCAGAGCTCCTCGGTCGTG
>Ga0194125_10002399_pt1 | contig 31005 bp, 31 predicted proteins | sample TA2KigC250mmetaG_FD_148626 | JGI IMG/M metagenome (GOLD analysis project Ga0194125, IMG submission 148626) | Freshwater microbial communities from Lake Tanganyika, Tanzania - TA2015034 Kigoma Deep Cast 250m | ecosystem: Environmental > Aquatic > Freshwater > Lake | place: Tanzania: Lake...
AAAGAGTAAATAAGGAGTTGTAGGAGAAGGAGTAGGGGGTGGGTAGTCTGTGGATGCACGGGAGGTAATTGTTTTTATAAGAAGAATGTCCCTCGTTGCTGTAGGTTATAGGTGGGATAAGGGTCTGGTAGATCGTGGAAGAGGTGCAGTTAAGTTGTGCGTAATGGCAGGGTGGTAGGACAACAGTCTATACGCTGTACCCACTCCTCAGCGGATCGGTCACAAACAGACCAGTCCGACGGCCGAAGTCAGCGAATCGAAAGGGTCTTTATCCACAGGTGTTGATAGTATTGTGAATAGTCGGGGGTTTACGGCTTATGGACATTGAAACCGTTTGGAAAAACACGCTAAATTACGTCGAAGGCAAGGTTTCTAAACAGATTTTTGACACATGGTTTGCCCCCCTCTATGTCCAAGGGGTAAATGATTCTTGTGTGAGAGTCGCTATCCCCAACAAGTTCTTCGGGGAGTGGCTCGATAAGAACCATCCGGGGTTGCTTGAAGAGGCCTTGGCCACACAAGGAGAGGGAAAACTTACAATTTCTTTTATAGCCCGCGAGCCGGCACCCGGCCGTTTCACCTCGCCTCTCGGACAGGCCGCCGGGTCGGGAACAGCAAACCGGGCACAGCAGGCTGTACGATCACGGCGTACGTTGTCGCTGAACCCCAAATATACGTTCAAGAGCTTCGTCGTCGGTGCCAGCAACCAATTCGCTCATGCCGCGTGCCGAGCCGTAGCGGACGCGCCCGCCAAGGCCTACAACCCTCTCTTTATTTACGGCGGCGTGGGGCTTGGAAAGACCCATTTGCTGAACGCCATCGGGAACCATGTGGCGGAGCAACCCGACGTGAAGATCGCCTACGTGACCACGGAGCAGTTCACCAACGAGGTCATCAACTCTATCCGCTACGACAAGATGGTCGAGTTGCGGAAGAAGTACCGGAACATCGACATGCTGCTGGTGGACGACGTACAGTTCCTCGCCGGCAAGGAGCGGACCCAGGAGGAGTTCTTCCACACCTTCAACACGCTCTACGAAGCGCATAAGCAGATCGTGCTGTCCAGCGACCGGTTCCCGAAGGACATGCCGGACATGGAGGAGCGCCTGCGTTCGCGGTTCGAGTGGGGCCTGATCGCGGACTTGCAGCCGCCCGACGTGGAAACGCGCATCGCCATTTTGAGAAAGAAGTCCGAGGACGAGGGCGTCCGGATGCCCGACGACGTGGTGCAGTTCCTGGCCGTGAACATGAAGAACAACATCCGGGAGCTTGAAGGATCCCTGGTCCGGCTGGGCGCCTACTCCTCGCTGACCGGCCAGACCATCACGATGGACATGGCCAAGAACGTCCTACGGGACATCATCGGCGAGAAGAAGAAGATCATCGCGATGGACGACATCGAGGAAGCCGTCGCCACGCGCTTCCACGTGAAGATCGCCGACTTGAAGAGCCGGCGGCGGAGCAAGACACTGGTCTATCCCAGGCAAATTGCCATGTATCTCTGCCGGGAGTTGACCAGTTCCTCGTTCCCGGAGATCGGCCGGCAGTTCGGCGGCAAGGACCACACGACGATCATCCATGCCTGCAAGCAGATCACCAAGGCCCTCGAGAAGGACAATACGCTCAAGGCTACCTTGGAGAGCCTGAAGGCTCAGATCACGAAGGGATAACGAGCGCGCAACGAGCCCGAACAGGGGGATCGCCCGATGAAGCTACGAATCACACGCGACGAACTGCTGACCGCGCTCCAGAGGGTACAGGGCGTGGTGGAGAAGCGAAACACGATGCCCCAGCTCTCCAACATCCTGCTGGAGGCCAAGCCCGAAGGGGTGGACGTCACGGCCACCGATCTGGAGATCGGCATGCGCGGGCTCTACAAGGCCGTGGTCCAGGAGCCTGGCTCCGTCACCCTGTCCGCGCGCAAGGTGTTCGAGATCGTGAAAGAGCTGCCGGAGGGCGAGATCGAGCTTGCCGTCGGGCAGAACAACTGGGCGACGATCCGGTCCGGCAAGAGCCAGTTCAAGATCGTCGGCCTGCCCAGCAGCGACTACCCGGCCCTGCCGTCCATCGAGCGCGAGGGGCTGACGCCGCTGACGGGAGCCGGGCTGCTGGAGCTGATCCGCAAGACGCTCTTTGCGGTGGGAGACAACGATGCCCGCTACATCCTGAACGGGCTGCTGGTGACCTTGCTTACCGGCGAGAAGAAGACGACCCTGCGGCTGGTCGGAACCGACGGCCATCGGCTGGCTCTGGCGGAGCAGGACCTGCCGGCTTCGGGCGGAAAAGACGCTCCGAAGGAGATCAAGGCGATCATCCCCAAGAAGGCCGCCTTCGAGATGCGTCGCCTGCTCGAAGAAGGGGACGGAGAACCGCAGATCGGCTTTACCAAGAACCAGATGATCTTCCGCAAGAGCGGCCTGCTCCTGACCTCGCGGCTGATGGAAGGGAACTACCCGAACTACCAGCAGGTCGTTCCCAAAGAAAAGGAGCAGGACAAGAAGGTCAGCGTGGGCCGGGTGGAATTCGAAGGGGCGCTCCGCCGGGTGGCCGTGCTCTCGCGGGACAAGACGAACGCCGTGAAGCTCACGCTGGCCCCCGGCAAGATGGCGCTGTTCTCGAGCAACCCGGACTTCGGCGAAGCCACCGAGGAGCTGTCGGCGCAATACAAGGGCGACCAACTGACGACCGGCTTCAACGCCCGCTATCTGCTGGATGTGCTGGGAGTGATGGACGGCGAAGCGATTTCCATGCAGATGGACAACCCGTTGAGCCCCTGTCTGATCCGGGAGCCGGGCAACGCGGCGTTCACCTGCGTGGTGATGCCGATCAAGGTGTGAGGGTCAATAGTCAATGGTCATCGGTCAATGGCCGGAATAGAACCGTGGAGAGAGGGATTCCCGTTCTCCCCCAATTGACCAATGACGAGTGACCAATGACCGCTTTTTTATAGTAAGGAGGCGGATGGCCACGAAAGAAGACGCCAAGACGGAAGCGCCGAGCCAGGCGAAGCCAGACAGTTACAGTCCCGACCAGATCAAGGTGCTGGAGGGGCTCGACGCGGTCCGCAAGCGACCGGCCATGTACATCGGGAGCACCGGCCCCGACGGGCTGCACCATCTCGTGTATGAGGTGGTGGACAACAGCGTCGACGAACATATGGCGGGGTTCGGCGAAGCGATCGAGGTCACGATCCACATCGACGGCAGCGTGACGGTCGTGGACAACGGACGCGGCATTCCGACCGGCATGCACCCGACCCAGAAGAAGTCCGCGGCCGAGGTGGCGCTGACCATGCTGCATGCCGGCGGCAAGTTCGAGCAGGGGGCCTATACCGTGTCCGGCGGCCTCCACGGCGTCGGCATCTCGGTCGTGAACGCCCTGTCCGAATGGCTGGAGCTGGAAATTTGGCAGGACGGCCAGACCTTCGAGCAACGCTACGAGCGGGGCAAACCCACCGCTTCGCTCAAGGTCACCGGAAAGACCAAAAAGCGCGGGACCTTGGTGACCTTCAAGCCGGACGGAGAGGTGTTCGAGACCCTGGACTTCAGCTTCGACGTGCTGGCCCAGCGTCTTCGCGAGATGGCCTTCCTGAACAAGGGCCTGGCCATCACCCTCAAGGACGAGCGCAAGGAGAAGGAGCAGGTCTTCCGCTACAAGGGCGGGATCGTCTCCTTCGTGGAGCACCTGAATGAGGCCAAGACCCCGCTGCACAAGCCGATCTTCGTCGAAGTCGAGAAGAGCGAGATGATCCTGGAGGTGGCGCTCCAGTACAACGACGGCTATGCGGAGAATCTCTTTTCCTTCGCCAACAACATCAACACGAAGGAAGGCGGCACCCACCTCGTCGGCTTCAAGGCGGCGCTCACCCGGACCATCAACAACTACGCGAACGCCAACGACCTGCTCAAGAAGGAGACGGAGTCCCTGACCGGCGACGATGTGCGCGAGGGCCTGACCGCGGTCGTCAGCGTCAAGCTGCGGAACCCGCAGTTCGAGGGACAGACCAAGGCCAAGCTGGGGAACAGCGAGGTCAAGGGCATCGTGGAGGTGGCGGTCAACGAAGCCCTCGGCACCTACTTCGAGGAGAATCCCCCCGTCGCCCGCAAGATCATCGGCAAGGCCGTTGACGCGGCGCGGGCCCGCGAGGCGGCGCGGAAGGCCAAGGAGCTGATCCGGCGCAAGAGCGCGTTAGACGGGGGCTCGCTGCCCGGCAAGCTGGCCGACTGTTCCGAAAAGGACCCGGCGCACAGCGAGCTGTTCATCGTCGAGGGCGATTCGGCCGGCGGGTGCTTTACTGGCGACACGAAAGTCGCGCTGGCGGACGGCCGCGATCTGTCGTTCTTGGACTTGGCCGAAGAATGGAACGCGGGCAAGCAGAATTACTGCTACACGATCCAAGGCGATGGACGGATAGGCATCGCGCCGATCATGAACGTCAGAAAGACGAAGAGCAATGCGGACCTCGTCCGCGTCGTGCTGGACGACGGTTCCGAAGTTGTCTGCACGCCTGATCATCGGTTCATGCTGAGAGCTGGAGCCTATCGCGAGGCTGTCGAGCTCCAGCCTGGCGATTCGCTGATGCCGTTGCGGCGGCAACTCTCACGGCTTGGCAAGCGGATTACGATCGAAGACTACGAGATGGTCTACGACCCTTCGGAGTTAAGATGGGTCTTCACCCATCTCTTGTCCGACCGGTACAACCTCGCACGCGGCGTCTACGATCTTTCAGCCGGGCCACATCGTCATCACGTGGACTGGAACAAGCGCAACAACAATCCCGACAACATCGTGCGACTGTCCAAAGAGGAGCATCTTGCGCATCATGCCGCGCACGCTGCACGGACGCTGAATCGTCCCGAGGCCCGTGCCAAATTGCGAGAGATCCATCGGACGCCGGAGTACCGCGACAAGATCAGGCGGCTCATGATGAGTCCCGACATGCGCCGTCGCCTTTCAGAGCGTGCCAGAGCGCAATGGAAGGATGACGCCTACAAGGCGTTCATGGTGTCGAGATATCTCCGGTTTTACGCCGCCAATCCGGAATTCCGGCAGCAAAACCGGGAGCGATTGGACGCTGAGCAGCGGAAGCACTGGAGCGACGAGCGCAACCGCGCACGGCAGTCCGAGCGGACGAAGTCCTTCTTCGAACAACACCCGGAGGCGCGAGCCCGGTTCAGCGCCATCTCGAAGCAGCAGTGGGAGGATGGCGCCCTCCGCCGGTGGAGAAGCGCAAAGACGCAGGCGCAATGGACCGCCGAGTTTCGTGCGCGGCGCAAGGCTGCTTACGATGTGACGTACCTCCGCAAAGGGCTGTCTGTCCTGCGGGACGTATATGAGCGGACGGGTCGCGTGGATGAAGCGCAGTACAACGCCGAGCGCCGCAGGACGGGCGACCGGACCCTGCTCCGGTTGAGCACGATCCGGGATCGGTTCTTCAGCGGCAGCCAGCAACGCCTGCAAGAGGCCGTGGCGCAGTTTAACCACAAAGTGAAGGCCGTCGTGCCCGTCAACCGCCGAGCCGACGTGTACGACCTTGAAGTTCCCGGCACTCACAACTTTGCTCTGACTGCCGGCGTGTTCGTCCACAACAGTGCCAAGCAGGGGCGCGACCGGAAGTTTCAGGCGATCCTGCCGCTCAAGGGCAAGATCCTCAACGTGGAGAAGGCCCGGTTCGACAAGATGCTCTCGAGCGACGAGATCCGAACCCTGATCATGGCGCTGGGCACCGGCATCGGACGCAAGCGCGAAGAGGCGGAGGGCGAGAAAGGCAAAGAGGATAAGGAAGCTTTCGACATCACCCGCGCCCGCTACCACAAGATCATCCTGATGACCGATGCGGACGTGGACGGCAGCCACATCCGGACATTGCTCCTGACCTTCTTCTTCCGCCAGATGCCGGAGTTGATCGAGCGCGGCTACATCTACATCGCGCAGCCGCCCCTCTTCAAAGTGAAGAAGGGCAAGACCGAGCGGTACCTGAAGGACGATATCGCCCTGAACGAGTACCTGTCGGACCTGGCCGTTGAGGATGTCGAAGTCTACGTCGAGAGCGCGCAGACCTTCGTGAGCGGCCGGCGCCTGCTGCCGATCCTCAAGAAACTCATCGCGTTCGAAGGGTTCATCGCCCGCTTCAGCAAGAAGCAGCGCGAGGGCGGCATCCTGCGTGCCTTTGTGGACGAGCCGGGCCTGGGGCGGGACCTGCTCAAGAACGTCGCGGCGCTCAAAAAAGTCGTGGCCAACGCCAAGAAGACCCTGAGCGCCGTCTATCCCAAGGCGACGATCGCGCTCGACATCGCCGAGGACGAAGAGCATGAGTCCAACAAGGTCGTGTGCAAGGTCCAGACGAACGGGATGGCCCACAGCCTGGAGCTCACCCACGAGCTGGTCGGGTCGGCCGACTTCCGGGAGCTTCAGAAGCTGGCCCCCTCCGCGATCGGGCTGGGCCGCCCTCCCTACAAGCTTAAGGCGAAGGACGCGCAAGAGGAGCTGCCCGGCACGGCCGAGCTGGTCCGCGGGATCCTGGAGATCGGCAAGCAGGGGCTGGGGCTGCAGCGATATAAGGGTCTGGGCGAGATGAACCCTGGGCAGCTCTGGGAGACGACCATGAACCCGGAGACGCGCTCACTCATGCAGGTCAAGTTGGAGGACATCGCGGGGGTGGACGACATCTTTTCCATCCTGATGGGCGACGAGGTGGAGCCGCGCCGCGACTTCATCCAGCAGCACGCATTAGAGGTGCGCAACCTGGATGTGTAAGAGCGTATGGCTGATGGCGTATAGCACGTGAAGGATTGGGAGTTTACTCTGCCATCAGCTATAGGCTATAAGCCATTCGCTCTTTTCCCAAGGAGAAGACATGCCGGTTGACGAACGCCTGACCCAGATCGCCATCGAGGACGAGATGCGCTCGTCCTACCTCGATTACGCGATGAGCGTGATCGTGGGGCGCGCGCTGCCGGACGTGCGGGACGGCTTGAAGCCGGTCCACCGGCGGATCCTCCACGGCATGAACGAGATGGGTCTGGCCCACAACCGGGCCTACCGCAAGTCGGCCAAGATCGTCGGCGAGATCATGGGGAACTACCACCCCCACGGAGACACGGCGATCTACGACACGCTGGTCCGGATGGCGCAGGACTTCAACATGCGCTATCCGCTCGTGGACGGCCAGGGCAACTACGGCTCGGTGGACGGCGACCCGCCGGCCGCCATGCGCTACACCGAGGCCCGGCTCACCAGGCTGGCCGAAGAAATGCTGGCCGACATCGACAAGGAGACGGTCGACTTCGGCCCGAACTACGACGAGTCCCGCACCGAGCCGCTGGTGCTGCCGGCCAGAGTGCCCAACCTCCTCGTGAACGGCGCCGGCGGGATCGCCGTCGGATACGCCACCAACATCCCCACCCACAACATCGGCGAGGTGGTGGCGGGGTTGGTCACGCTGCTGGACAACCCCGAGGTTACGATCCCCCAGCTCATGAAGGCGATCCCGGGGCCGGATTTTCCGACCGCCGGCTTCATCTACGGCACCCAGGGGATCAAGGACGCCTATACAACCGGCCGCGGGCTCCTCACGCTCCGCGCCAAGGTCAACATCGAGACCGACGAGCGGACCGAGCGGGACCGCCTGATCGTCACCGAGATCCCCTACCAGGTCAACAAGGCCCGGCTGATCGAAAAGATCGCGGAGCTGATCCAGGACAAGAAGGTCGAGGGGATCTCGGACCTGCGCGACGAGTCGGATCGGGACGGGGTACGGGTTGTCATCGAGATCAAGAGGGGCGACATCCCGCTGGTCGTGCTGAACAACCTCTACAAGCACACGCAGCTCCAGACCACCTTCGGCGTCATCATGCTGGCCCTGGTCCACAACCGGCCGGAGGTGCTCACCCTCAAGCAGATCCTGGAGGCCTTCATCGAGCATCGGCGCGAGGTGGTCATCCGCCGCACGGCCTACGAGCTGCGCAAGGCCGAGGAGCGGGCCCACATCCTGGAAGGGCTCAAAATCGCGCTCGACAACCTGGACGCGGTGATCACGCTGATCCGGCGTGCGCAGTCCCCCGAGGTGGCCCGCGCGGGCCTGGTGCGGCAGTTCCGGCTGACGGAGCTCCAGGCCAACGCCATTCTGGACATGAAGCTGCAGCGTCTGACCCAGCTCGAGCGGAACAAGCTGATCGAGGAGTACCAAGAGACGCTCAAGAGGATGGAATACCTCCGGTCCATCCTGGCGAACGAGGCGCTGGTCCGCAAGATCATCAAGGACGAGTTGCTGGCCGTCAAGGAGGCCTACAAGGACGAGCGGCGCACCCAGATCGTCAAGGAAGAAGCCGAGATCAGCATCGAGGACCTGATCGCCCAGGAGGAGGTCGTGGTCACGATCTCCCACGCCGGCTACATCAAGCGCAACCCCGTCTCTCTCTACCGGGCCCAGCGGCGCGGCGGGAAAGGCAAGATCGGCATGGGCATCAGGGAGGAGGACTTCGTCGAGACCCTCTTCACCGCCTCGACCCACGACTACCTCCTGTTCTTCACGGACGCGGGGAAGGTCTACTGGTTGAAGGTGCATGAGATTCCCGAGGCGGGCCGGGCCGCTAAGGGCAAGGCCCTGGTGAATCTCTTGGCCCTGGCGGGCGACGAGAAGGTCACCGCCACCCTCCCCGTCACAGAGTTTCGCGACGACCGCTACGTGGTCATGGCCACCAAGCAAGGCGTCATCAAAAAGACGGAGCTCTCGGCCTACGGGAACCCGCGCCAGGGCGGCATCATCGCGCTCACGCTGGACGAGGGAGACAAGCTGATCGCAGTGGAGATCACGGACGGCCAGCGGGAGATCCTGCTCGGCACGCGCCAGGGCATCGTGATCCGCTTCAAGGAAGAGGAAGTCCGGCCCATGGGCCGCACCGCCCACGGGGTGCGCGGCATCGCGCTGGAAGAGGGCAACGAGGTGATCGGGATGGAGACGATCACGCCGGACTCCACGACCGCAATCCTCACCATCACCGAGGGTGGCTACGGGAAGCGGACGCCGGTCACCGAATATCGCGTCCAAGGAAGAGCCGGCAAAGGGATCATCAGCGTGAAGACCACCGAGAAAAACGGCTTGGCGGTCGGCTTTCTCCAAGTGCGCGACGACGACGAGATCATGATCATGGCGGCGCAGGGGAAGATTCTCCGCTGCCGGGTAGACGATATGCGCGAAATCGGCCGGAACACGCAAGGCGTCCGCGTGCTCGAGCTGGACAGTCCAGAGGACCGCGTCGTCGGCGTGGCGCGGCTGGCCGAGGTCACCGAGGGCGAGAACGGGGACGCCGCGGACGCTAACGGAGGCTGAGAAGCAGTTTTCAGTACTCAGTTGTCAGTGTTCAGTAGGATAAAGACAACCTTCATCCCCTGCCATTGGTCGTTCAGGCACCCAAACAGGCCTATCCCTCCTGTAAACTGACCACTGAAAGCTGATAGCTTAGGGTACGGGAGAATACTCCCGGTCGGGTGCGCATGCCATGAATACTGTTGCGCCGCAACGAAAAAAGCTCGACACCCTCGTCAAGCTGGCCCTGGGGGTCCTCTTCGGCTCCTTCGCCTTGATCTGGGGCGGGATGTTTCTGAGCCGCCCTGACCGGACGATCCCACCCTACAGCATCGGCTCCCAAGAGGGGACGGTCGTCGCGGTCCACGTGCCCGGCTGGACCAGCGATCCGGCCATCGAGACCCTGATCGAGCGGTTCCGGAAGGTGGGCCGCGAGACGCGGGATTTCGGCAAGATGAAGATCCAGCCGACGACTCCCGGCGACCCAGCCGGCCGCTACCGGCGCATCATCATCTACATCTTCACCCATGATTCCTGGACGGAGCCGGAAATTCTGCATCGCTACCTGGCCGCCGCCGGTTCGGACTCGGCAGAGAACCGGTCGCTGCGAGAGGCGTTCGAGAAGGCGGTGCGGGGGTTCTACCGACTGGAGGACTCGGAAGAGGAAGGACGGATCGGGCCTATTCTCAAAGGCAAGGATACGGCTGCCACTGCCGCCTATGCGCGGGTTCTGTTCAAGGGGCCTGTTACTTCCGGGACCGATGGCCAGACCGACCGGCCTGTGAATTAGCCGGCTGACCAGTCGGATGGCTCAGGGCCTCCGCCATCAGTTCCGTCAAACGCGCCCGCAGATCGGGATCCGCGATCTGAGCCGTATGGGCCTCCGCCTCAGCCAGGGCCTCCGGCGTCGGTACAGACCGAGCCGATTCTTCACTGCTACCTTGTACCTGTTCACTGCTCGCCTGTTGGATCTCTCCCACCCGGAACAGGATATCGGCCACGATCTCGCTGCCGGCCGCCTCGTTGATCTTCTTGAGCAGGGTCGGCTTCAAGAAGGTCAACTGCTGGAGCCAAACCGAATTCGCCACAATCAGGTGGAGTTTCTTGAAGCGGATCTGATCCGGGCGCGTGTGCGCGGCGATCTGCTCGCCGGCAATCTCAGGCCAGTGGCGGCGGAGCTGGGCTTCCAGGAGCTTGGCCTCTAATCCAAGCCGCTTGGCGAGCTTGGTGAGGACCGAGGAGACGGAAAAGAAGAAATGGCGGTAGGGCATAGCGGCATCCTACTCTAAATCTCCCTCCCCCTGGTAGGGGGAGGTGAAGGTGGGGGTGGTAGCGAGGGGTCAAGGGTGAAGAGCAGAGGCGGGTGACGAACGGCGCACACACTCGGTTGCAGCATAATGCGTTGATGACCGACGGCCAATGAAATCGTACTGTTGACCTCACGCGCCTCTGAGGCGTTGTCCTGCGGCCAACATGCCGGCGCGCTCGACGCTCTGTGGGCTGATGGCGGGCAGCTTCTGCTATGCCGCTGCCCTCGGCGCGCATCCGTTCCACCCGCCGCCGAGAGAAAGAGAGGGGTGGAGGAAACGGAGAGGAATGACGAGGGTCGGGCCTACTATGTTAAGAAAAGACCCGCCGACTCATTTTCGACCATCGTAGCCTCTGGCGACAGTCGGCCGCGGTGGCTATCACGCCGCCGGTAAGCGGGCGACGCGCAGCTTTTTCCGGCGGCGTTCCGCCTGCCGAAGATCATATTGAACCTGCTGGTTCAGCCAGCTCTCCGCTGTCGTATCAAAGGCGATCGACAGGCGAACGGCCATCTCGGGGCTGATCCCTGCCCGGCCATTCAGAATGCCCGACAACGTTTTGCGGCTCACGCCCAAGGCCTTTGCCGCCTGGGTCACACTCAGGCCCAAGGGCTCTAGACACAGCTTTTTGAGCACTTCGCCAGGATGAGGGGGATTGTGCATCATCATGGTCTCACCTCAATGGTAATCCTCGTAATTGACTTCTTCAGCGTTTTCCCCGACGAAAGTAAAAGTGACGCGCCAGTTTCCGCTCACCTTCACCGACCACGTGCCCTTCCGGTCACCCCGCAATTCATGCAACCCTAATCCAGGAAGATTCATGTCCTTCGGATTGGTGGAAGCCGCCAACCGACCGAGAATCAACCGGAGACGCTCAGCATGTTGAGGCTGAATGCCGGCTTTACTGCCCGTGGCGAAGAACCGCTCCAAACCTTTGTGGTTGAAGCTTACGATCACCGCTCAAGTGTAACCCATATGGTAACAGGTGACAAGGGGCCGGCTGATAGCTGGCGGCTTCGTCGCGTGCTATAGTGGCGGGCCATGGGAAAGGAAAAAGACAGTGGCGAGAAGGTCGTGGCCACAAACCGGAAGGCCTACCACGACTATCACATCGAAGAGAAACTGGAGGCCGGGATCGTGCTCAAGGGCACCGAAGTCAAGTCGCTGCGCGAAGGGCGGGTGAACCTCAAGGACAGTTACGCCAGCGTGGACCAGGGCGAGATGATCTTGCACCATTGCCACATCAGCCCCTACAGCCACGGGAACATCATGAACCCCGATCCCCTCAGGCCGCGCAAGCTCCTGCTCCACCGCAAGGAGATCAATAAATTGCTGGGACAGACCCAACAGAAGGGCTTGACCCTGATCCCGCTGCGAATCTACTTCAGCCCCAGCGGCCGTGCTAAAATTGAGATTGCCCTGGCTAAGGGGAAGAAGCAGTATGACCGGCGGGAGGCGATCAAAGAGAGAGAAGCAGGGCGAGAAGTGGAACGGGCGATGAAAGGAAAGAGATGAGCGGGTCCTGTCGCCGATCGGCCCACCCGTCCTCGCTGCACCCATCCCCCCGTGGGAGACGGCACGACGTGTACCACGACGTGGCAGCCCATAGTCATGGGCCGCGTTTGAGCCAGTGGGCCGCTCTCCCCTTCCGCTGCGGGCGGTCGGGCTCCCTGATCGGCGCCACCCGCTCTTGTTGATGGAGCGGTGAGAAAAGGGGAAATGAGGGAGGAGAAAGCGATGAAGGCTTACAAGGTCACACTGAAGAGCAGTCCGTCTCGGTTGAGCATTGGACTCGTTGCGCTGATGCTGGCCCTCATGCTGACTGCTTGCCTCCCCTCGCAGTGGGACTATCTGGTCGAGGCCACAGGTCAGGCGACACAAGAGGACGTGAGGGAACGGCTCGGGGCGCCGCGCAGGAGTCAGGACCTGGAGGACGGGGGCTCCCTGTGGGTCTATCGGTACAATGTCAGGAGTTCGCTCGCGGGGATGCGCGGCGACATGATGGGCGGCGCCCCTTGCATCGAGTATTTTCTGACCTTTGACCACAGGAAAATCCTCATCTACTGGACGCGCCAGCCCTGCGGAATGGAGAACCCGACCAGTCCGGGGATTATGACGGTCAGCTCTAGCAGGACGTTGAAAAAGGCTTCCAGTCAGACTTTCTGTACCTGATGGCTGGACAGGATGAAATAAGGTGTTTCGATACCCTGTTAGCGAACGAGCCGAGGGGACGCAGCCTCGACAGCAGCTCGGCCACAGGGTGCGAGGGGCAATTGTGAGTGTGACGCATGGCTGACCGGACCAAACGGCTCTCCACGAACGTGGACGGCAATTTCTTTGTGGATGCGACCTGCATCAACTGCGACACCTGCCGGCAACTCGCGCCCACAAGCTTTCGTGAAGAGGGGGACTACTCAGCCGTCGTGCATCAGCCGGATGGCGACGGGCCACTCCATCAAGCCTATCAGGCGCTGCTCGCCTGCCCGGTCGGCTCCATTGGAACCATCCGGAGCGAGAAACCGAGGCTGCAGGCCGCCAGAGCCAGCTTTCCGCTCCGGCTCGAAGGCGGCGTGTATTACAACGGGTTCAATTCCGAGAAGTCGTTCGGCGGGAACAGCTTCTTCATCCAGCACCTCGGGGGGAACTGGCTGATCGATTCGCCGCGTTATCTGAAGCAGCTCGTGGAGGCCTTCGAGCGGATGGGCGGGGTCAAGTACATCTTCCTCACCCACGAAGACGATGTCGCGGATTCTGACAAGTACGCGAGGCAGTTCAAAGCCTCCCGGATCATTCACCGAGCCGCCGCGGAGGCGGCGCCGGGGGCTGAATGGATTCTTGAGGGAGAAGCGACAGTCGAACTCGCGCCGGGCTTTCAGGCCATCCCGGTTCCTGGGCACACGCCGGGCAGCATCGCGCTGCTGTACGACGAGCGATTCCTGTTCACGGGCGATCACCTCTGGTGGGACCAGGAGAGCCGCGCGCTGGAATCTCCCAAGCGGCTGGTCTGGAGCGAGCCGCACCTGCTGCACTCGATCGAAAATCTGCTCGATCATCGATTCGAATGGGTGCTGGCCGGCCATGGGGACCGCGTGCGATTGCCCGTGACCGAGATGAGGACGCAGATCGGGAGACTTCTGGAACGAAGGCAGAAGGCAACCGGAAGACTGGCGGCCGTCTGACTTGGGCGGAGGCCCAACCCTGGCAAATCAGCCGCTCGTGCGATATCATGTGCCTGGACGTGAAGCGTGAAACGGGCCAATGACAAATGGAGCGAGCTGACAAGTTGCAAGTAGCCAAGCAACCTGTCGAGAGCCTCTAGGTCGAACGACAAGTTTCGGGCCCTTGCGACTTGGTCACTTGTGCACTTGCCACTGTTACTGGCGACGAATCACGAACGACGCTTCACAAGTGACGATCGGAAAGGAGGGGGCGACCGGTTTCGACGAGGATCAAGAGGTCAGCGGGGCATGCCGAGCTCTCGGGGACTCGTAAAACCTCCGGGAAACAAGCAACTGCCAATCAAGAACTGGCACTCGCGGCTTAACTGACCGCGACGTCCCTCCGCCTGAGGCCTGCGGGGGTGGAAGGGGCGCGATGCAGCAGGCTGGTCCAAGGCCGGTGCTCAGCGGCTGAGGACGAGAACACACTGGGCTAGCGGCCGTTCTAAGCCTGCCGATGGGCGTGGGCGGCGGCGAAACCAAAACAATCGGCTACGCATGTAGAACCGTTGCACTGAAGGTCTTCGGACAGGGGTTCAACTCCCCTCGCCTCCACCATTCGACTCGCGGGGATGTTGTTTGATGAACAGCATCCCCGCTTCGCTCATGGCAGGCCTGTTGATTGCGCGAGTCGAAGGGTGCCCTGAGCGAGTCGCTACTCTAACCCTTCAAAATGGTGACGAGTCGAAGGGCTCCACAATGTACTCCGTCTACATCGTCCGCTGCTCTGATGGAACCCTCTACATTGGGCACACGGAGAACCCTCAGGCACGCGCGAAGGCCCACAACGATGGCCGCGGGGCCTCGTATACATTCAAGCGTCGGCCTGTTCGTCTGGTCTACTCAGAGGGATTTCTGTCGGAAGCAGATGCGATTGAGCGAGAGCGCCAACTCAAGGATTGGAGTCGCACGAAAAAGGAAGCCCTGATCGCTGGCGATCTCGATGGGCTGAAGCGCCTCAGCAAGCGGTGAGTCTAACCTAGCCATTCTCGCCGGCTACCATACCAACCTTCGGTGTGAACCGACGCCTCCCCTACAGCCCCTGACTCTCCTTCGGAGCCAGGGGGCTTTCTTTTTTCCCCTGCTCCTCCTATGCTTCTTCTTGTGTCTCTGCGCTAAAGCGCTAAAGATCGTCGGCCCAGGTGTCGATCAAGGATAGAGGACATGGGCGTCCTATCCACCAGCCGTTGCCTGTTCATTCTCCTGACCGCCGGCCTGCTGGTCGGCTGCGAATACCTCATGCCCAATCCCTACACGACCGGGGCCCAGGTGGTCACCACGGTCGTGGCCACGGCCATGGAAGAGCGGACGTTCAATGAGGTGGGGGATGACCTGGTCGTCAAGACGAAGATTCTGCAAGCCTTTGCGTCAGAGGCGGCGGGCCTGCTGGTGAACGTCAGCGCCGATGTCTATCAGGGAGACGTGCTGCTGACAGGGGCGGTGAAGGAATCCGCCGACGACAAAATGGCGGAAAGGCTGGCCGGTTCAGTGCCGGGCGTGCGCAAAGTCATCAACGAGATTCAGATCACCGACGATGTGGACCTTCAGGTCACCGCCCGCGACATGGTCATCGAGGTCAAAGTGAAGGCCGCGATCATCGCCGCCTCGACCACGAGCGTAGTCAACTACCGCTGGCGCTCGATCAACGGGACAGTCTATCTTCTGGGCATCGCGCAGAGCCGGGAGGAGTACGACGTGGTCTATGACGCGGTCCGAGGCCTGGACGAAGTCGAGCGCCTCATCCCCCACGTGCGGATCAAGCCGACAGAAGAGCCACCGGCCTCTCCCTCGGCTTTAACCCAGTGAATGGTTGAAAATCACCCAGCAAATGGGTGATATCCACCCACTGAAAGGCTGTTTCAGTCACCATCAAATCTATCGGTTAACCCTCTCAGCCTTTAGCTGCCGCTAAACATCATTCTTCTTCATTTCTTGGAGCCCAACTCGGCGTTCAGCTTCTTCAAGGAGCGTCGGGCGATCGAGGATTAGACTCGGTCCGGGAAATCCGACACGATCCCGTCCACGCCGAGGGCGCGCATCCGCTTAATATCCACCAGCTTGTTCACGGTATAGACGAACACGACCAGGCCTGCTTTGTGGAGCGCCTTCACGAGCGGGGCCGTGGCCCTGTCGAAGCGGAGGCCTACGTGAGTGGCCTGGAGCCTGGTCGCTTCGGCGGCCGGGTCCTTGGGGAGCTTCTTGAACAGCGCCATCGTCTGAGCGTCCGGGTCGGCCCGTCGTATGTGCTGCAGTTCGTCATGCAGGAACGACGCGCAGATGATCGGGCCGGTGAAGCCGCTCGCGCGGACGATGCCGCAGACATCATAGGCCAGGCCCTCGGCTTTCACCTCCAGGATCAGCCCGATCCGGCCATTGGCCGCCTCAAGCGCCTCCTCCAGCGTCGGAACCTTCTGGCCCTCGCCGGCATCCAGCTTCCGTAGGTCCTCCAGGTTCATCTCGGCGACGAGCCCGTTCCCATTGGTGGTCCGGTCCACGCGCTCGTCATGCAGCAACACAAGAAATCCGTCGGCGGTTCGCCGGATGTCCACCTCAGTGAGGGCGCAGCCCAGCGCAATGGCTTGCTCGATCGAGGTCAGGGTGTTCTCCGGCGCATGGCCGGCTGCGCCTCGGTGCCCGATGCGGAGGACCTTCCGTACAGGGCTTTCTTTTGCCATGGGACTTTCCTACCATAGCAGGTTATAGCGGAGAAGAAACCCAAGAAAGAGAAAGTGCCGGGAGCCACGAGGCGGCGGAGGAAGCCGGCCGGGGTCTCAACAGAGTTGGCGGCGGCCGGCCAGTGCGGAATATCAACTGAAGTGTGGACGTTTGACAACTTGCGAAGCTCTTTTTGCCCGTTTGCACCGACGTCTTGGAGCGTTCCGTTTCATGGTCCTGGCGAGGGAGTTACCGTGCGTGCAGACTCTCACGTGTCCATCGCCGCGATCCTCGTCGAGATTTGGCGCGCTTGGACAGGCGCACCAGATCCTTCAGCATTTTTTCGCGCTTGGCCGTCATCGAACCACTTCCGACCGCAGCCCGCTTGGCGGTTCTCCAGAGCTTCGCCAAGGCGGGCTCTTTGAGAATTTGAGTTCGCATGAGGCGAGACTCCTCGCCCGGCGAAAGCCCTTTCAACTGTTTGCGTTGGCGCTCCTGAATGGCATGTTTCATCGCCATACAATCAAACGTCTTCCTCGTCATATTCGATGACCTCCCTCGGCGAGTAAATTTCCACCAAGCGATACCCCTTTACCAAGTTGACGGCGTGGAAACCACGTATCTTTTCGAAATGGACGATATGCTTGAAGTTCCAACTGACGATAATGTCTACCGCGGCCACACTGGCTGCGGCGACGTGTGTAGCATCTCGAACGGATGACTTACCGAGGACCTTTGCTTCGATGTAGGCGTCACGCAAGGCCGCGATCTCTTCAGCTGCCTCGACAATTTCCACCGACTCCGGATCAAGGCAAGTCAGAATCTCACGGATTTCTGCAGGAGCTTCCGTTAACTCAAAGAGCGTGATCTCGGAAACCACAAGCAGAAACTTGCCGTCTCGCACCTCCTGGAAAAACTTCCGACTGTCGACAGAGAATGTCTCGTCAAAACAGCCACCGAAGACGGACGTATCGGCATAGATTCGCAGGCGCTTCGACGGACGTGCCACCTCGTGGCATCTCCTCTTGAGGCCTTACCACAAATGACAGCTTGTGGAATACCGGAATTCCCGACAGAAGGCAAGTGGAGAACGATCTCCTGCCGAGTGAAGACGTCGTAAAGAGTTTAGGCTTTCTTTTTATAGTTCCCTTGCTTACGATATCTACCGTGGCTGAGAAGAAACCCACGAAGGAGAAAGCGGCGGGAGCTGTGCGGCGCAGGCGAAAGCCGGCTGGGGTCTCGACCGGGCTGGCTGCGACGGAGCTGCAATCCGCCGCGCCGCCGGGCGAGGTGGCGGAGTTGCGCCGCGCGGTCGAGGAAGACGGCGGAAAGGTCCTGACTGTCTATCGCGAGCCCTTTGGCGGCCGCTGGCTGGTCCTGGCGGCGCTACCCATCGAGAAAGTCGAGCCGACCCCCTACCAGCGCAATCTGTCGGACGCGCACGTCCGTAGGTTAGAAGGGGTGATCGGGAAGCTGGGCCGTTTCCTCGATCCGATCATCGCGGTGCGGGCCCAGAAGCCGGAAGGGGACGTCCGGTACTGGACGCCGAACGGGCACCATCGGCTCTCGGCGATGAAGACCTTAGGCGCCAAGAGCATCACGGCGATCGTGGTCCCGGAGGCGGCCGCGGCCTATCAAATCCTGGCCCTGAACACGGAGAAAGCGCACAACCTCCGGGAAAAGTCGCTGGAAGTCATCCGCATGTACAAGGAGCTGGCCAGGCTGGATGAGACTACGGAAGAAACTTACGCGCTGGAGTTCGAGGAGCCGGCCCTGATTACCCTGGGCCTCTGCTACGAGGAGCGGCCTCGGTTCAGCGGCGGGGCCTACCATCCGGTGCTGAAGCGCGTCGAAGAGTTTGTGAACAAGCCGCTCTCCGCCGCAATGGCTGTGCGGCGGCAACGGGCCAAGGCTGTGTTGGACCTGGATGATCTGGTGGTGAAGCAGGTTGAGGCACTCAAGGCGAAAGGCCTGACCAGCCCTTATCTGAAAAGTTTCGTGGTGGCGCGCATCAACCCGCTGCGGTTCCGGCCGAAGGAGGCGGAGCCGCTGTCGTTTGACGAAGCCCTGGACCGTATGACAAAGGCTGCCGCCAAGTTCAATCCGGACAAGGTGAAGATGGATGATCTGGCTCGGTCGGGCGGCGCTCCCGATGAGAGCGGGTAGACTTTTCGAGTGCTGAATGATGAATGCTGAGTGATGAATGGAAGAGGTTAAAGAGCTGTTCCCGATTCATCATTTCGCATTCCTCATTCATCATTGAGATTGTCTATGCCTTTCTCGCCGCAGCGCATCAGCCAGGAGTGGGAGATCGACGCCCCGGCGTCGCTCGTCTGGGACACGCTGGCCCACACGGACAAGCTCAATCGCGCCGTGGGGCTTCCGCCGGTTCAGCCGGGCGAGTTGGACGGAGACGACATCGGACGACCGGTGGAGGCGAAGCTCTACGGGCTCCTGCCGCTGAGCTGGATCGAATATCCGTTCGAATGGATCAAAGATCGTCAGTACAGCGTCCAGCGGGACTATACGAAAGGGCCGCTGGTCCGGTTTCGAGGCGGCGTGGACGTGACGCCGTCCGGGAGCGGCAGCCTGGTGCGCATCTCCGCGGAATTGACGCCGCGCAATCTCCTCGGCGCGCTGGCCATTCCCTTCCTCGGCCGGGATACGCTCCGAAAGACCTGGGACTATTGCCGGAAGGTCATCGAGCAACGCGGCGCCCAGCCGCAATCGCCAACCGTCCCTGTCTCCCGCGCTCCTTCCAAGAGCCGGACGGATCGAGCGCTCCTCACGCAGCGAGCCGCGCGGCTGGAACAGGTCTCCTCCGTGGACTCCGGCCTGGCTGGTCGGCTCGTCCGGCACCTTGCGGACGGCGGCGATGAAGACGTGGTCCGGATGCAGCCCTATGCCCTGGCGCTCCGCTGGGGGACGGATCGCCACGAGACGCTGCGCGCCTTTCTGTACGCCACGCGCGCCGGTCTGCTGAATCTGGTCTGGGACTTAATGTGTCCCAACTGCCGGGTTCCCAAGGGCGAGGCCGAACACCTCGCGCTCGTGACCAAGACGTTTCACTGCGATACGTGCGGGATCGATTACAAGGCCAACTTAGACCGGTACGTGGAGCTGCGCTTCCGCGTCCATCCGGGCATCAGGGCGGCTCAGGATCACGTCTATTGCTTCGGCGGGCCCTACAGCGCGCCTCATATCCTGGTCCAACACCTGCTGCGATCGGGCGAGACGCTGGACCTCTCCGCCACGCTCCGGCAGGAGGCCTATCGCATCCGCACGCTGCGCCTGAACCAGACGTCGCTGTTGGTCCCTGTTTCCGGCGCGGCGGCTCCCGGCGATCAAGGCACCGATCGATTCACTTTTACCTATGGAGACAAGGGGTGGGCAACGGGGGAATCCCGCTTCTGCCCCGGCCCCGTTCAGGTGACGTGGTCCAATCGGTCTGCGAAGACCATCGGGGTCGTCCTGGAGCGGGTCCGGTGGGATGAGTTGGCGGTGACGGCGGCGGAGGTCACGGCCTTGCAGGAGTTTCGAGACTTGTTCGGCTCCGAGGTGCTGGCGCCGGGGCAGGACATCGGGATCGAATCGGTGACGATCCTCTTCAGCGACCTGAAGGAATCCACCCGCTTCTATGAAGAGGCCGGGGACGCGCCGGCCTACGGTCGCGTGCGCCGGCACTTTGATTTTCTCAAGGAGCGGATCGCTCGCTGCCGCGGGGCGGTGGTCAAGACCATCGGTGATGCCGTGATGGCGGTGTTCTTTTCGCCGGCGGATGCCGTGCGCTGTTGCCTGGCCATCCAGGGGGATATCGAGTCATTCAATCAGGCCTCGTCCGGCCAGCCGCCTCTGACGATCAAGCTGGGCGCTCACCATGGCCCGGCCATCGCCATCAACGCCAACGGCACGCTGGACTACTTCGGCCGGACCGTCAACATCGCCTCTCGAATTCTGCGGGAAAGCCGGGGGGGCGACGTGGTGCTGGCGAAGGAGACGGTCGAGGACCCACGGGTGCGCGAGGTCCTCAAGAGCGAAAAAGCCTCCATCGTAGAGGAATGGACCCCCACCCTGCGGGGGCTGGCGGAGCCGTTGACTTTGTGCCGGATCAAGCGGTCATAATACAACGTGCTGAAAGAGGCCTACAGCTTTAGGTGCTGACAAGTAACAAGCGAGCAAGCTGACAAGAAGAACTTGTTAGCCTGTCAACTTTCATGCTTGTCAGCTCATCTTTGCCGGGGGGCGAGGGGGGGGACATCATGGGATTGGCCGATAATAAATGCGTGCCCTGTAAAGGTGGCGTGCCGCCCTTGGAGGCATCCCGGGCCCAGGAGCTGCTGAAGCAACTGGAGCGGGGATGGCAATTGAACAAGGACGGGCACCTAGAACGGCTCTACACGTTCAAAGATTTCGCGCAGGCCCTGGATTTTGTGAACAAGGTTGGAGCCGTCGCTGAGACGGAGGGACATCACCCGGATCTCTACCTGGCCTGGGGGAAGTGTAAGGTCGAGATCTGGACCCACAAGATCAACGGCCTGACGGAGAGCGATTTTTACATGGCCGCCAAGGCCGACCGGGCATTCGAGACCTTCAGAGGCTGAGTGCAGGGTGATGGAAGGGAGTGTTAGAGAAATCCCAGAGAAAAGCGAGGGCCTTGCTGCTCGAACCAAAGCCTTCGCGCTTTTGGTCGTTCGCCAGTTTTACCTGATCCCTAAAACGATCGAAGGCCAAATTATCGGCAAACAACTTCTTCGGAGTGGTACTTCCGTGGGGGCACATTATCGAGAAGCATGTCGGGCTAGGTCCAGGGCAGAGTTTATCAGCAAGCTCGAAGCAGGCATGCAAGCATTGGAGGAGTCCATGTATTGGATTGAACTCCTTTCCGAAAGCGCAGTCGTTCCGGCGAACAAATTAGAACCCCTACAAGTTGAAGCCAACAAGTTAATGGGGCAGATGGTCACATCGGTGAAAACTGCCAAGAAGAAAAACGTGGGTTCCTAATCATGGAAGTTATCCAACCCATCACCCAACACCCTGCACCCATTACTTCTCTATGAAAGTGCTGGTCATCGGAGCGACCGGACAGCTTGGGTCAAACCTGGTCCGCGCGTTGCTGGCCAGGGGCGATCACGTCCGTGCCCTCCTCCGGCCCATCCTGGCACATCAGCAGGCCCTCCACCATCTGACGATCAAGGGGCTGGACATCGAGCGGGTGACAGGCGACCTCAACGATCCGAGCTCGCTGACCGAGGCCTGTCAAGGAGCTCAAGTCGTCTATCAGGCCGCCAGTTACTATCCGGCGCAGACGATTCCCGCCGCAACCGCGGTCGCGCAGGCCCTGGCCGAAACCAAGAATCTCCTCAACGCGGTTCGCAGCACCTCAGTCGAGCGACTGGTCTTCACCAGCACCCTGACGACGATCGGCTTCCCCAAGGACCTAACCAGGCTGGCTGACGAGGACTGCCCCTTTGTCTCGTGCTACCCGAACAACCCCTACCTCATGTCCAAGGCCGCCATGGAGCAGGCAGTGCTGGAGGCGGCGAGAGGTGGGCTCCCGGCCGTGGTCGTGAACCCCACGGGCTTCTACGGACCCTATGACAGCAAGCCGACGAGCGGCACGCAGATCCTGATGATCGCGCGGAGACTGATGCCTGCTTACATCCAGGGGCCGGTGAACGTGATCGATGTGCGGGACGTGGCGGTCGGGATGATCCGGGCGGCGGAGCGGGGGCGGGTGGGGGAACGCTATATTTTGGGGAACTGGAACACGACGCAGAAGGAGCTGAACGAGCTGATCGCCAAGGTGGCGGGGGTCATGGCGCCGCTCGCGCCGATGCCCTACGAGGTGGCCCGGTTGGGTTCAAAGTTCGGAGACTGGGCCTTCAGGACGGTCCTGCGTAAGCCGGCGCCGGTTCCGGGCTTCTTCGTCGAGATGCTCCGGCACATGCAGCAGTACGACTGTTCCAAAGCGATCGGGGAGTTGGACTACCCCAGGAACCCGGTCGCAAACGCCATCCGCGACGCGCTCACGTGGTTCCGCGCCAACGGCTATCTTTGACCAAGAGCTGCTGGCTGCTAGCTAATAGCTAATGGCTTTCAGCGAAAAGCGTCACATCGACAGTTTCTCCGCGACGTTCCGCATCTGGACGCCATGGACCAGCGAGGCGCCGCCGCGAATCGCGCAGGCGACGTGGACCGCCTCGGTCATTTCCTCGATGTTGGAGCCCTTCTCCAGGCAGGCCTGTGTATAGGCGTCGATGCAGTAGGGACACTGGACGCCGTGCGCGACGCCGAGCGCAATCAAGGCTTTTTCCCTCTCGGTCAAGGCCCCTTCCGCGAACACGGAACTGTAGTAGCTCATGAACTTGTCCCACAGTTCCTTGTTGCCCTTGCCCATGTCCGCGAACTTGCCCAGGTCTTTGGGGTGATAGTAGGTCTCCATCTTTATCTCCCGAGTTGTGAGTTTTTAGTTTTGAGTTCTCAGTTGTCGGGCCGCGAACTCAAAATTCGAAACTCTAAACTGAAAACTTCTTCGCTTACGCTGTGCCTGGTTTGTCCGGCTCCGCCTCGGTGAGCACTTGGGAGAAACGGCTGCTCACAATTCCGGTCACCTTGACCATCAGTTCGGACACCTCCTTCCATTCCTCCGGTGACAGGTCGTGCTTGAGCTGAGGATGGATCGCCCACTGGGCACTCACCTTCTGCCCCTCGCGGGTCACCTCGACCTTGAGCAGCTCGACCTCCCGGGGCTCGCCGTCAGCCGGCTTTCCCGCATCGCCGGGTGGTCCTGAAGCAGAATTTTGCTGGGCCACGTGACGCTCCTCGTCTCATGACATGAAAGAATAGTCGGACTTCATCATACCGCATCCTCATCGCAGCCGCATCTACGGAATGTGGGGATTAGGGTGGGCCCTGTTGACAAGAGGCTGGTTCAGGCCCGGCGCAGAACGGCCAGCATCTCGTCGTGGATCAGACCGTTGCTGGCCACAATCGCCGGCTGATCGATCGAAAAGGGCTCGCCTTTGAATCCCGTCACGCGCCCGCCCGCCTCCAGGACGATGACCAGCCCGGCCGCCGTATCCCAGGGGTGGAGCTTCAGCTCCCAGAAGCCGTCGAAGCGTCCGGCCGCCACGTAGGAGAGGTCCAGCGCAGCGGTGCCGGTCCGGCGCACGCCTTGGGCCTTGAGGGCAAAGTGAGAAAAGTGATCGAGGTTGTTCTGCGGACTTTCCCTGATGTCGTAGGCAAAGCCGGTGACCAGCAGGGAACGGTCGAGCGAGCCGGTACGTGACACGTGCAGCGGTGTCCCGTTCAGGAAGGCGCCCTGACCGGCTTCAGCCGTAAAGAGTTCTTGGCGGGTCGGGTCCAGGACCACCCCCAGGATCGGAGCGCCCCGGTATGCTACCCCGATGGACACGCAGTAGGCCGGGTAGCCGTGCGCGAAGTTGGTGGTGCCGTCCAGCGGGTCGATCACCCACTGGTACTCGTGGTCGCTGCCCGCCTGCTGGCCCCGCTCCTCCGCCAGAATCCGGTGCTCGGGAAACGACTTGCGGATCACGTCAATCACGGCCTGCTCCGAGCGCCGGTCCGCGTCCGTGACCAGGTTCACCTGGTCCTTGTATTCCACGCGAAACCCGGTGCGGGCATATTCGCTGAGGATTGCGGCGGCGGTCCTGGCCGCCTCGAGGGCAGTCTCCTTCAGGCGCTCGCGCGTTGATGAGGGGGGCAGATGTTGGGTTGGCATCGGCGGATCATACCATAAGCCAGCCGCTGGCTCCGTTCCAACTTCTTTCTATCTTGTACCCTTTTCTTCAGAGAGTGCTCCAGGCCGCCCTTGACTGCGCGCGTCATCACCCATTGCATTTGAAGAGCAACGGGTACCCGGGCCTTCTGAGGCCGCGCGTGGCGCGAGCACGAAGGGTGCGTCTGGAGCACTCTCCCACGCCTGCTCCTTGCTCCGGTCCGTGCGATGCGGTATCTTGCCGACGATGGCCGATGATCCGCAGATTCAGGCGCTCGGGAGTGAGTTCCGCCGTCACCTGGGTATCTTCTATGCGAAGCTGAAGCTCGCGCCGCCCTACCACAGCGTCGAGAAAGCGCTCGCGCACCTGACCGCCTCTCTCAAAGCCATGACGCCGGAGGAACGTGCGAAGATTGTTGCGGACACTTCCCTCCGGTGGGCTCAGTACCGGGCGGCTTTCATCGAGTCAGGATTGAGCCAAAAGCATCGGGGCATCATCGCCGGCCTGGTTCGCTCCGGCCAGGTGGATCTCCCCGGCGAGTACAAGCCCTTCCTCGATGCCTTCCTCTCCTGATCCGCTCCCGTCATTTCTTTCTTGACTTGGTCGACGGCTGACTCTAATCCAGCGTGAGTTCTCCACCTGAGAGGGTGGGGTGAGAGAAGGGAACCGCGAGATGGCTCATGCGAAGCGTGAAACAAGAGAAACCACGGCCGTAAGGCCATGAAGCTTCATGTGAGCGTTGCGGACTCCACCACGCCCATCTTCGCCTGATTATGAAAAGCCGGCTGCCACGAAACGTCTGGATCACGGGCTGGGTCAGCTTTTTCATGGACGTCAGCTCTGAAATGGTGTACCCCCTCGTCCCTTTGTTCCTCTCGTCCACGCTCGGCGCCAGCAAGTCGGTGGTGGGCGTGATCGAGGGGATCGCCGAAGCCAGTGCGAGCATACTCAAATTGTTCTCCGGCGTGCTGGCTGACCGCTTTGGCAAAAACAAGCTGCTGATGGGGATCGGCTACGCCACCTCCGTGGCTTCCCGTCCTGTGCTGGCGCTGGCGACAGGATGGGGCATGGTGCTGGCGGCCCGTTTCACCGACCGGATCGGCAAGGGAATCAGGACGGCTCCCCGAGATGCCATCATCGCAGGCTCCGCCCCGCCGGAGCGGTGGGGGTTGGCCTTCGGCTTCCATCGGGCGCTGGATACGGCAGGTGCCATCGTCGGACCGGCCGTGGCTCTCCTGATTCTGGCTGCCTGGTCAGCCGACTATCGCCTGGTCTTCTGGTTGTCCATTCTCCCGGGCATGCTCGCTGTTGCGCTGATTGTCTTGTTCATCTCAGCCGATGGGCCGTCGTCCATGGCACGGTCGAGCTTCTCGTGGTCCCTCCGGGGTTTCGATCCGAGCTTTCAGGGATTCCTTCTGGTCATCGGTCTGTTCTCTTTGGGCAATTTCAGTCATGCGTTCCTGATTCTCAAAGCCGAACAGGTGGGGATGAGCTCAGCCCAGATATCCGGGATCTACCTGGTCTTCAATGCCGTCTATGCGCTGGTGTCAATTCCGGGCGGCATGCTGGCAGATCGGGTCGGCAAGCGGCGTGTGATCGTGGGCGGGTTCGGCCTGTTCGCGGGCGTGTATGCCGGGTTTGCGTTGGCCACAATCCCCTGGCAGGTCGCCGCCTTGTTCGCGCTCCATGGGAGCTATATGGGGCTGACGGACGGAGTGCAGCGAGCCTACCTGGCCACGCTTGTCCCTGAGGAACGGAAGGCCACGGGGTTCGGCCTTTTTCACCTGGTCGTGGGCGCGGCGATTCTGCCGGCGAGCCTGATCGCCGGGCTTCTGTGGGACCACATCGGACCGGCCGCACCATTCTGGTTCGGTGCGGGAGTGGCCATGCTGTCCGCCCTCACGTTTGTCAGTCTTTCCCGCCGGCGTCAGGCCTCGTCGTGATGTCCTCGCTTGGCGAAGGCCCTCGCATCCGCTCGATGGCGGCCCGCAGGTCCTGGTAGGCCTGCATGAGCCGGTGGTTCTCCAGCCGATAAGCCAAGGCGATGGTGACGAGGCCGAACGCCACCACCAACAGCCCGATACCGAGGATGCCCAGCCCCATCAGCATGCCAGTGAACGAGGAGAGGCCTCCATCGGCCAGGTACAGGATCGCGAAGGTCAGCGTGCCGATCCCGACCGTGAGGAACCAGAGGAGGGTCAGGATGGCCGACGACCAGGGAATCAACTTGCTGCAGACCAGTGTCGTCGTCTTCCCATCCTGTCTCAACTCAATCGAGCCTTTCATGGGCCAGGCGGTCCGGAATCGACGCTGGGGGCGCAAGAGCAGCTGCCGCTCGTCCGGGAACAGGCGCGCGGCGCCGTTGGGCAGTTGGAGCAGACCGTTTCCACCGAATTGCGCCATCACCTTCTCCAGGGACGCGAGGGGCAAGCGGTCCTCCACCCGCGCAATGCGGCACCCGTATCGAGCGGCCTGGACTGTCAGGCTGGTGAACTGCAGCCAGTCACCCAACACCAGCGCGATAAAGAGGACTCCCGCGAACAATCCGGCCAGCAGCATAGAGCCGGTACGATACCATGCCGATCCGAAGATCGGAAGGGATGGGGAGAGGTGGTCCAGACCGCCCTTCGTGCTCGCGCAACGCGCGGCCTCGGAAGGACGGCGAGGGAGCAGCCGGACCATCCTTCTTGCTCGCAGAGGCCGCACGATCAGAATGTGCTCCCTCGATGCGCGCACTAAAGGATGGCCCAGCTGCCCCCTGTTAGGAAAAGTATGAAGGCAAGGTAAAAGGGTCGGGAGGCCCCGGGTACCTGTTGCTCATCCAAGTGCAACGGGTGGTGACGCGCGCAGTCAAAGACGGTCTGGCCACCTCTCTGAAATAGAGGGAAAATTGAAACCGCGTCCGGGCACGAAGCGATGGTGAAACCTCTGGCCACGCGGCACTGGCCGCCCCTCTGCGCAAGTCGATTGACTCTTTGAAAGAACTTCGTTAGAGTAACCCCGTTTTTTGCTCAGGCGGGCCTTTCTTCATAGTCCTTTGTTCAGGGATTCCCGCCTCAGGTCAGCCTCCCCGCTCACGTCGTTGGCAAGCCCCTCGAGTCGGCCTCTGGCCGCCGAGGACGGAATAGTACGGTGGAGGGACAGAGGGCCTATGGATTTACAGAAAGTCGAGCGGGTCTACTCGAACTACGCGGCCGTCTACGACCAGATTTTCGGCAGGATCTTCCACGAGTCACGCGAGTCGGCGGTCCGTCGGTTGAATGTCCGACAGGGCGAGCAGATCCTGGAAGTCGGCGTCGGCACGGGACTCTCGCTACCCCTCTACCCCCGGCACTGCAAGGTGGTCGGCATCGATCTGTCCTCCGGGATGCTGGAGAAGGCGCGCGCGCGGGTGCGAGCCCATGACCTGGAACACGTCGAGTTGGCCCGCATGGACGCAGGCCAGATGGAGTTTTCTGACGACACGTTCGACACCATCATGGCCGCCTATGTCGTGACAGCGGTGCCGGATTATCGCCGGGTGGTCACGGAGATGATTCGCGTCTGCCGACCGGGAGGGCGGATCATCATGCTGAACCATTTTAGCAACGGGAACAAGGTGATCGCCGCGGTCGAAAAGGTGATCTCCCCGCTGTGCAAGCACATCGGGTTCCGAACCGATCTGGCCCTGCATCACGTGCTGGAAGGGACGTCGCTGCTGGTCGCGCGGGAGGAAAAGGTCAACCCTCTGCGGTTCTGGCACCTCGTCGAGTGTGTGAACAGGAAGAACGGCTCCGGTCCTCCGCTTCACCAAGCTTGATCCAACCTGACCGCTAGGCCTGGTTGTTCAGGCGCCCCATGGCCCTCTCCAGGCCGTGATCCCCAAGCCATTCTTGTCCGCCCATGATCTGGTTGCCGGCCAGGCACGTCCCTTCGAATCTGCGGGCGATGAGGTCGGCAAGGATTAACAGCAGCCGGCAGGCCGGACCTTCATGAGGAGTTGACGCCCGGATGGAGATCACGAAGTCGCAACCGTCCAGCGGACCGAAGGCTTGGACGTGCACGCCGCCGCTGAGGGGCTTGTCGCGACCTCCCCGTGAGAGACGCTGCCCAGAGGCTGGAACCAGGTGTCCTTCCCAACGCAGCGCCGGATGTGAGGTAGCCGACCGCTTGACCGTCCGCCAGGCACAGGGGAGCCCTGCCCGGTCGAGGCAGTCCAGAAACCAGGCCGCCGCCGGCAGTTCCCCGACCGGCGCCTGAAACGTCCACTCCGTCATGCCGCTTCGGATCAGCCCGGCCTGTCCCGGCGCCGACACTTCCTCGAGCTCCGCTTCGTCGCAGATCACGTAGAGCTCTCCGTGGGGGTCGAACCAGAACCGCAGCCGTCCTCCCGACGCCTCGGCGTGGATCACCCCGAGCCCCGAAAAATCCGCGCCCTCCTGCTCGAAAATCGAGAAGTCGGTCGCGCCGACCATGCTGAGCCTGGCCACGCGGGTGACGGCCTGGAACCCGCCCGCCACCCGGATCGCCGGCTCGTAGCGGATCACGGCGGTGATGACGGTCCCCACCGTGACCTCCCGGCCCGACAGGTCGTCGAACAGCCGTTGCTTACGGATGTGTAGGTCGGTCACCTGGCCGCCCTGGAAGGCCTGCGTGTGCTCCAGCAGCCAGGCGAGATCCTCCGCAGTTTTGATCCGGTGTCTCATGGCGCCATTGTAGCGCAGCCGGCCCGGCAATGGCCACAAAGTAATGATCCGCTGCAAGCCGATTGTCGCCGCCCGGCTTGACTTTGGTTCTAACTAGAACTATTATAGCTCCGCAGGAAGGTGAGAGAGCGCGGCCCGTACCGGCCGGAAGGACCAAGATGATGTCCGGACCCATCGTTGAGATCCGTCGCGCAAACGAGCGATTCCACACGAAGATCGGCTGGCTCGACTCCTGGCACAGCTTCAGCTTTGCGCATCACTATGCCCCGAACAATACCCATCACGGGCTGCTGCTGGTGAGCAACGACGACATCATCAAGGCCGGCACGGGATTTCGCACTCATCCGCACCAAGACATGGAGATCATGACATGGGTGTTGGAAGGGGAAGTGGAGCATAAGGACTCAGAAGGAAATCGCGGTATCATCCATCCAGGCTTGGCTCAGCGGATGAGCGCGGGCACCGGGATCTGGCATTCCGAGATGAACCCCCGGCATGATACAGACCTGCATCTGATCCAGATGTGGGTGCTTCCCGATACCGAGCGTATCACTCCCGGCTATGAGCAGCGTGACGTCACGGCTGAGCTGAACCGTGGAGGGCTGGTCCCCATTGCCTCAGGACGGGGAAACGATGCCGCGATTTCGATTCGGCAAAAAGGCGCCGTGCTCTGGGCTGGGCGGCTGAAGCCGGGGGAAACCGTGTCGGTACCTGATGCGCAACATGTGCACCTATACATAGCCAAAGGCGGCGCCGACCTTGAGGGCGTGGGACCGTTGAATGTCGGAGACGCCGCGCGTCTTCGCGCGGCGGGAGCCAGACAGTTGAAGGTCGATGCCGCGGCGGGAGCCGAAGTCCTGATTTGGGAAACTCACTAAACGAGGAGCGCGAGCCATGGCGGTCCAAGTCTATGGATGCAATCACGTGGTCATTGAGGTGGATGACGCCAGGAAGGCCGTGAAGTTCTACTCGGACGTGTTCGGCCTGAAAATGCTCCGGGGCGGAGAAGGAGCGGCCTGGTGTAAGCTGGGCGAGCACCAGTTCATGGCGATCTTCGAAGTGGACAAGCTCCAGCCGGACAGAGTGAAGCATTTCGGCCTGATCGTGCGGGATGCCGCGCAGGTCAAGGAGGTCCGGAAAAAGATCACCAGGAGATACGGGCTCAAGCCGATCCCCGGCTTTCGCTGCGACTTCCGAGACCCCTGGGGCAACCGCATCCAGGTGGGAGACCTCCACGACGAGTCGCTCGTCTGGCTGCTCCCCTATCAGGAAGTCCAGAAGGCCGGCGTCATGTTGAAGGGGTGAACCAGTGAAAGCCCACTACCTAGGCCACGTCGTCTTTTACGTCAGGAGTCTTGAGCGTTCGCTGGCTTTCTACCGGGACCTGCTGGGATTCCGGGAGGTCGGGCGAATCTTCGGCGGGAAAGCCTCCGCGCTGACTTCTGGTCGGACCCATCACGAGCTGTTGTTGATTGAAGTAGGAGACGCACCCAGACCACCGACAGGCCACCGCCTTGGGCTCTACCACATCGGGATCAAGATCGGAGAGAGTCTGGAAGAGCTTCGGGCGGCCAAGAGGGAATTGGAAGAGGCCGGGATCGGCATCAGCGGCATGAGCGACCATACGGTGAGCCAAAGCCTGTACCTCCAGGATCCGGACGGCAACAAAGTAGAACTCTATGTTGATGCTGATGAGGCGATCTGGAAGAATGATCCGTCGGCGGTACTCTCGCCGATCAAGCCGCTGCGCCTTTAACCAGGGACCGGGAAGCTTGGCGGAGAACAATCCGCAGGAGGTGTTGTGATGGCAACCCAGGCCAAGACGATTCTCGTAACAGGAGCTACCGGGCAGCAGGGCGGCGCCGTCGCCATGAGTCTGTTGCGGCAAGGACAGAAAGTCCGGGTTCTGACCAGGAACCCGGACAAGGCTGCCAAATTAACTAAGGCCGGAGCGGCCGTCTTCAAGGGCGACCTCACCGACAAGGACAGCCTGTGGGACGCCTTGCAGGGGGTCCAGGGAGTCTTCGCCATGTCCACGCCGTTCGAAGCGGGTATGGATGCGGAAGTGCGCCAAGGCACCATGATGGCCAACAT
>Ga0194125_10002400_pt1 | contig 31002 bp, 24 predicted proteins | sample TA2KigC250mmetaG_FD_148626 | JGI IMG/M metagenome (GOLD analysis project Ga0194125, IMG submission 148626) | Freshwater microbial communities from Lake Tanganyika, Tanzania - TA2015034 Kigoma Deep Cast 250m | ecosystem: Environmental > Aquatic > Freshwater > Lake | place: Tanzania: Lake...
GGGTAGATCGGGCCGATCCAACAGTCGCTGCGACAGGGAACGGGATCGGTGTCCGACGTTCTTCTCGCCGTAGGGCGGATCGGCCAACACCAGGTCGAAGCGCTGTCCGGTGGCGCTGAGCTGACCCAGCGCCGGAAACACATCTTGAGTCCGTAACTCGAATGCCTCAGCCGACAACTCCGCCTGAGCGAGATTCTGCCGAATCGTCGCCGCGTGCCGCGACGCCTTCTCGACGGCCACCACCCGCGCGGCCCCGCGACTCAGACACTCGAGCCCCAACGCGCCCGACCCGGCAAAGAGCTCGAGCACTCGCGCTCCCGGCACCCGTGCGCCCAGGCTGTTGAACAAGGCCTGCTTGACCAAGTCCGGTGTCGGGCGCACCGCGTAGCCCTTAGGCGCCTGGAGCAAGCGGCCCGCCGCCTTTCCACCGATGATTCGCATCGCGCTATGGAAAGGGTTTGGCGCCCACCGGAAAAGAACTTTCCTCGAGTCCACTCTCCCGCGCCCCGCCTCAGCTCACCTACTCGAGGCGACGCGGCGCGGTCCACGCCCCGAGATGCGCACAGGGCGGGCGCGGTGCGAGGCCAAGGCAGGCTTGCCATGACCTGGGCGTGTCCTTGCTTTCCCGAGCCGTCACGATAACACTCTCGTTCATGGTGCACGCTATGAGACATGCATGGTCGGTTACCCTCTCGCTGCTGCTGCCGTTGCTGGGCGCCGGGTTGGCGCCCCACGAAGGTCATGCGGCGGACGAGGGTCGCCAGCGCGGAGACGCCCGTCGCGACGCGCTCCGCGCGTTGTGCCAGCGGCTCGAGATAGGCCTCGGCGCCGTGGTTGCCGATGTGGGCTGCGGCGACGGCCCGGACTCGATGGTTTTCGCCGAGGTGGTCGGCGGAAGCGGCACGGTGGTCGCGCAGGAGATTGACACCGCCAAGCTCCGCAAAGTCGTTGACGCGGCCGGCCAGCGCGGACTGCACCACGTCGTCCCGGTTCTGGGGCGCAGCGACAACCCGCACCTGCCCGACGGTTACGCGGATCTTATCTACATGAACCGCGTGTTTCACGCCGTGAGCGACCCGGACCTGCCGCAACCGCTGGACGCAGCGTGGTGCGCGAGCGCGCTGCCGTTGCCGCCGGCGGACCAAGCGGAGGTTGTGTTTGTTGGCTTGGATCGCGGTCGCGAGCTGTTGCCGGCGTTACGACGCAAGCTGGGTCCGACCGCCCGACTCCACGACATCGTGCTCGAGGAATGGGCGATCGCGAAGGACGAAGTGCCCGCGCCCAGCGCTGACTCGGCCAGCGATGTCCTCCGCACGGCCGACGGAGATCTGCCCATGCTCACGGACCGTACGTTGCACGCGGCGGTCTTTGCCGATTCCTATCATCGGTTGTGGGAACCGGCGAAGCTCCTCGATCGGCTCCGCCAATGTCTGCGCGCCGGCGGGGCGGTGGTGGTGCTGGATCGGATCGGTCTTCCGGACGAAAGCCGTCGTTTGGCAGGGCATCACCGGCGCATGGCGCGTTCGCAGGTGCAGGAAGACATGCGGCAAGCCGGTTTCACCCAGGTGCAGGAACTGCCGGCGCCGACCCCAGACCGGTTCCTGCTGGTCTTCCGCGCTGCTCCTGAGTAGGGCGCGCCCTACCGCCGCCCTGTGGTCCATAGCCGAGACTTCTACGTCCGGGGGGCGTCACGGCGCGGATCTACGCTGAGGGCCACCTACCGGAGCACCTCGAACTCATTGATCGACGGTCCCTCGGTGGCGCTGAGGATGTTCAGGCGCAGGTGACGAGCCGTCACGGGCGCGAAGCGCAACTCGGCATGGCGCCCCAGGGTGGTGCCGTGCTGCACCGTGGTCCAGGTTTGGCCGTCCCTGATCTGCAGCTCGAAGGCTTGGATGCGCGGGCCAGCGCCGACCCATTCGTCGATCGTCACGCGCGAAAACCGCTCGGCACGCCCCAGGTCCACCTCGAGCCAGGCCGTTTTCGTGCCGCTGTCGGTGGCCCAGCGCGTTTGGGCATCGCCGTCAAAGGCCTTGTCGGCGGCGAAGCCAGCTTGCTTCAGGAAGACATTCGAGGCCGTAGCAGGTTTGCCTTCGGCGAGCGATGCCGTGGGCACGGCCAACGGCGGCAGGTCTAGCGCGGGACCGTCCAGGGTCAGGCGGATGAGCGTGTCGATGGCATCCCGGTCCTCGGGTCGCACAGAAACGATGAGGGCTTCCTGGGTTTGCTGGAACTCAGCCTGGCCGCCGGTCAACACCTCGCAGGCGGTGATGGTCCGGCTGAGGGGTGGCAAGGTCAGGTTGGCCTCCGGCCATTGAAAGACGTGCAGGTAGATGGTGTTGCCTTGGCGAGTGCTGGCGCCCCATCGGCCCGGCTTGAACGGACCGCCGCGCGTGCCGTAGACGCTCGCGCCATACTGGCGCAGCCAGGCGCCCATCTCCTGGAGCCGGGCAACTTGGCGCGGCTCGATCTCCCCTGAAGGCATGGGCCCCACATTCAACAGCAGGTTGCCGTCCCCGCCCGCGCAGGCGATCAGGGTCTGCAGACATTCGCGGAGGGATTTCATGGGGTCGTCGGGTTTCCAGGCCCATTGCCGGCAGATGGTGATGCAAGATTCCCACGGCCGGTCCATCTGGAACTTGCCGATGCGCTGCTCGGGGGTGTCGTAATCGCCACCAAACGCGCCTGCGGCAGTGCCGCCTTCCATGCCGTGCCGGCCCACACCCACGCGGTTGTTGACGATGATGTCCGGCTGCAATCTGCGCACGTGTTGGTAGAGGTCGACGCCGCGTTCGGCCGACCAAGGCTTCTCCCATTCGCCGTCGAACCATAGGATGCCGAGGGGGCCGTAGTTCTGAATCAACTCTGCGAGCTGGTTCTTGAGGTACTGGTTGTAGCGGTCCATGTGGGGGTTGGGCTTGGCGGTTCGGCCGCCAGGGCTGCCCAGCGGGTAGTCCGGATGATACCAGTCGCAGATCGAGTGGTAGGTGCAGAACCGGATGCCCTCGGCGCGGCAGGCGGCCGCCAGTTCCTGGATCACGTCGCGGCCGAAGGGTGTGCGCATGATGTTGTAGTCGGTGAACCGCGTGTCCCACATGCAAAACCCGTCGTGATGCTTCGAGGTGAAGATTAAGTACTTCATGCCAGCCTCGCGAGCCACTCGGGCCCAAGCACGGGCGTCGAACTGGGCGGGATTGAAGGCCCGGTACAGCGCGTCGTACTCGCCGGTGGGCACTTGCGCGCCGCGGGACCATCCGATCTCGGTGCCCTTGAGGCTGACCGGCCCCCAATGGATGAACAGGCCAAACCGCGCCTCGGTCCACCACTGCAGCCGCGCAGCCCGCGCTTCGGGGGTCTCGGCGGCGGGCGCAGCAACGGTAGAGGCTAGACCGGGGGCACCGGCCAACGCGATCGTGGCGAACAAGGGCAGTAGAGTCGTCGTTTTCATGGAGTGGTGCGCAGTCGTGTAGTCTGAGGTGTTTGCCACAGCACCCTACCGCGCACCCTGGCGAAAGGCGAGCCCGAGAATCACGGGATCAGCCGCGACGAGCCAACCTCAGTCCTCCGCAGCCAGTCGGAAGTAGCCGGCGGCCCCATCGAGGGGCACGCTTACCTGAAGGTCGTCCCCGATGTGCTCGGGAGGGATTGTGACCGCAGTCCAAACCGAAGCGTCCGCGCTGAGCGCATCCCGAGTCTCAAGGCGGAAGGAGGCGTCGGAGGGCGCCCAACGCAACTGAAGAAGGTTACCCCGGCGCTCGCAGCGCCCACGATGTCCCCCCGGTCGTTCAGCGCCAAGGCCGTGGACAGCGGGAGCGGCCACAACTGGCCGTCCCGGACGAGGAAACCGCCAGTGCCCGGATCCTCCGGCCGCAGAGTCGACTCCCCCACGACATCGCCGCGCTCGTTAATGTCTTTGGGATAGCAGGCCGTGCCCCCCAAGGGGTGGATGATCCACACTGCGCCCGCCAGAGACACGAAGCCATGAGTGGCGGCTTCCCCTGCGATGGAAGATGAACCGGCGAAGTCGCCCCGGTTGTTCAGTGCGTATACCGCGCTGCTTTCGCCGCCGAGCGTGCCGACTCGGGTGACCTTGCCGGAGGCGAGCACGAAGCCTCGCCGCGGTCCTCGGTGCTCGCCGGTCTCGCCTACGATATCGCCTTGGTCATTAATGTCCCAGGCCCAGGCCGAGGTCCCGGCCAGGCCTTCGATCTCGCGGCCCGAGCCGTCCGCGTACAGGAAGGCTCGCCAGACGGGAGGTGTAGCAAAAGAATACCGGGTTCTTGATAGTTGACACCATTGGACTGCCGCCGCTCCACTCGCAAGCACTCGATGGCCTGGACCAGTACCATTATTATTTGCCAGCGTTGTAGGAGTTGACAGGCGCTCGCGCCGCCGGTGAGGAGGCCGCTTGTCGCCGGGAGTGGACCAGTATTATCATTCTATCATTCTCCAGTGTTGTAGTAGTTGACAGGCGCTTGAGCGGGCGTCGCCGCTGAGGAGGCCGCTTGTGGCCGCTTGTCGCCGGGAGGGCGTTCGGTCTGTAATGGGTAGGTGACGGCGCCCCGAGTGACCGTGCTGATGCCGGTGTGGAACGCTGCCGCGACGCTGCCGCGGGCCCTTCGGAGCGTCTTGACGCAGCGTTACACGGACTGGGAACTGGTCGTGGTGGACGACGGTTCGACGGATGACACGCCAGGCATCCTGGCGGAGTTGGCGGGCAGGGATACCCGGGTGCGAGTCCTGCGGCAACCCCACGGGGGTATTGTGTCCGCGTTGAATGCGGGTCTGGTGGCGGCCCGCGGGGCGTGGATAGCCCGAATGGATGCGGACGACGAATCGCACCCGGACCGGCTGCTCGATCAGGTCCGGTGGCTGGAGGCGCATGGGAAGATTGGGCTGGTGGGTTGTCTGGTGGCGTTTGGGGGTGACCGCACACGCCAGCTCGGCTACGCCTTGCACGTGGATTGGATGAACGGCATCCAGACGCCGGATCGGATTCAACTGGAGCGCTTTGTCGAGTCCCCGTTCGCGCATCCGTCGGTGTTGTTTCGGCGCGAGTTGGTGGAACGGCACGGGGGGTACCGGGCGGGCGATTTCCCAGAGGACTACGAGCTCTGGCTACGTTGGCTGGAGGCGGGTGTGAGGATGGCGAAGGTGCCGCGCGTGCTCTTCGTGTGGCACGACTCGCCGGGTCGGCTCTCGCGGGTGGATCGGCGGTACGCGCTCGAGCACTTCTTCGCGTGTAAAGCGGTGTATCTGGGGCGTTGGTTGGCGCGGGAGCTGCCGGTTGGGCGGCGGGTGCTGGTTTGGGGGGCGGGCCGGGTGACGCGGCGGCGGGCGGCAGCGCTCGGGGCGCAGGGGATCAGGATCGACGGCTACATTGACATCGACCCGCGGAAGTGTGGGCGTCGGTACGGGGGGCGGCCGGTGATGGCGCCTGGGGAGGTACCGAGTGCGGGGGAGGTGTTTGTGTTAGGCTATGTTCACAAGCGGGGCGCGCGCGATCGATGCCGGGCGCACCTGGTCGGACGGGGGTTTATCGAAGGGCGCGATTTTCTGGTGGTGGCGTGAGGGACGGTTGGTGGTGTGAGCGGGTACGGCTGCGAGGGGGGTATGGGTTGGTGAGGAGCGGAGCTGCGCCCCAGCGTCTTTGCGCTGCATCTTCCCGCTTTTCAACGGGCCAGGCGTGGCGTAGCTTCGCGCCTCTTTAGGTTTCATGCCGAGCGTGTACATCAAGACGTACGGGTGCCAGATGAACGAGCGCGACTCCGAGGCGGTGGCGGCGCAGTTCGTGGCGCGGGGCTATACGCTGGCGGCGTCGGAGGCTGGGGCGGATGTGGTGTTGCTGAACACGTGCAGCGTGCGCGACGCCGCGGAGCAGAGGGCGCTTGGGCGGATGACGAACCTGCTGCGGGGCACGCGACGACGCCGGCCGCAGGTGGTGCTGGGTCTATTGGGGTGCATGGCCCAGAGCCGGGGCGCTGAGTTACTGGAGCGGTTGCCCGGGCTGAACTTGGTCTTGGGGACGCAGAAGTTTCACCGTGCGGCTGAGCACGTCGAGGCGCTGCGGGCTGAGGGCGGGGTAACCGTGTGCGACGTGGGGGTCGAGGCGGGCAGCGAGGGGACGATCCGCGAGCACTTGCCCGCGCACGTGGGTCGAACGCGCGCCGTGACGGCTTACGTGAGCATCATGCAGGGGTGCAATCAGCATTGTACGTTCTGCATCGTGCCGGCGACCCGCGGTCAGGAGCGGAGCCGGTCGCTGGAGGACATCGTTGGCGAATGCCGCGAGCTAGCGGCCCAGGGGGTGAAGGAGGTCACCTTGTTGGGTCAGATCGTGACGAGCTACGGCCGCCGGGGGACGGGGGTGGCGGGCGGTGGGGGGGACAAGTCGGCGTTTGTGCGGTTGTTGGAGGCGGTTGGGGAGGTGTCTGGAATCGAGCGGATCCGGTTTACGTCGCCCCATCCGAAAGGGTACGGGGACGACTTGGTCGAAGCCTACGCGCGGTTGCCGAAGTTGTGCGAGCATGCGCATGTGCCGGTACAGAGCGGCAGCAATCGGGTGCTGAAGCTCATGCGGCGCGGCTATACCCGGGAACGGTACCTGAGTTTGGCCGAGAAGCTGCGCCGGGCCCGACCCGGCCTGGCGCTGGGCACGGATCTGATTGTGGGTTTTCCGGGGGAGACAGAGGCGGATTTCGAGGAGACACTGGGGCTGGTGCGCGAGGTCGAGTTCGATAGCGCGTATGTGTTCAAGTATTCGCCGCGGCGGCACACGGCGGCAGCGGCCTTGCCGGACCCGGTGCCGGAGGCGGTGCGGGAGGAACGGCACGCGCGGCTGCTTGGGTTGGTGACGGAGATCGGGGCGCGCCACCTCCAGCGGTTGGTGGGGGCGCGTGTGGAGATCTTGGTGGAAGGCCCCAGCCGAAAGAACCCGGCGCGGCTCGAGGGTCGGACCGGGTGCAACCGGATTGTGGTGTTTGCGGGCGCAGCGCGTCACGTGGGGCAGTTACTGGACGTCCGCATCAGCCGGGCGAGCGCGGTGACGTTGTACGGCGACGCGGCGATTCTCGACGGCGACTGATCTGATGAAGCTTTCATTACTTGCCTTGCTTTTGGGGTTGGGGGTTGCGCTGCCGCAACTGTACGGGTTGTGGAAGCCGGCCGGGTTCGCCGCGAGCCTGCGCAAGTTCCCGCGTTCGTCGGCCTGGGGGTTGATCTTGATGCCGCTGGGGACGATCTGGTTTTTATGGATGTTGAGCCGGGACGACATCTCGGATTTCGCCGCGTTTAAGCCGCTGATGTTCATCGGCTTCGCGATCATTGGGTTTGGCTCGTGTGTCTTTGTGCGGGATTATCTGGCGGTGCGGGGCTGGGCGGTGGTGGTGCTGCTGCTGGCGAAGGTGGTGTTAGACACGGCGCGGTGGGTGGACACATCGTGGCGTTTGGTGTTGGTGGTTTGGGCCTATGCGTGGGTGATCTTGGCGGTGTGGTTCACGGTGGCGCCGTGGCGGCTGCGGGACTTCATCGAGTTCCAGACGGCCACCGAGGATCGCGTGCGCCTGGGTTGTGGGCTGCGCTTGGCGTTTGGACTTCTGCTCGCGGTGCTGGCTTTGACGGCGATTCGCGCGGCGGAAGGACCCCCGGCGCCCTAGCCGGCGCGCATGCGCTCGGGCCGCCCCAGCATCCTCGTGGTCCGCGGCGGCGCGATTGGCGATTTCCTGCTGACCCTGCCGGTGTTTGCGGCCTTGCGCGCGCACTTTCCGGAGGCGCAACTGAGTGTGCTTGGGTACCCGCACATTGCGGAATTGGCGCGGGCGGGCGGGTTGGTGGATGAAGTTCGGCCGATCGAGGCGCGGGCTTTAGCGAGTTTCTTCACGCCGTGCGGGCCGCTAGCTCTCGAGTATGTCGAGTTCTTCCGGCGCTTCGCGCTGATCGTGTCGTATTTGTACGATCCGGACGGCCTGTTCCAATCGAACGTAGCGCGTTGCACCTCGGCGCAATTCATTGCCGGGCCGCACCGGCCGGACGAGGCGCGGGGGTTACATGCGACCGAGGCATTTCTCAAGCCGCTCGAGCGCCTGGCGATTTACGGGGCCGACGCGACGCCGCGCTTACGGTTGGGGCCGGTAGCGGACGACGCGGCTCGCACACGGTTGGGGGCGGCACCGTTGAGTTGGCTGGCCGCTCATCCTGGCAGTGGCAGCGAGCAGAAGAACTGGCCGGCGAGCCACTGGGCGGTGCTGCTCGAGCATGTGGCTGCCGAGACCGATTGGCAGCTCTTGTTGGTGGGCGGTGAGGCTGAGGGCGAGCGGCTGCATCGGTTAGCGGGGCGTTGGCCGGAGGATCGACAACGAGTGGCGCAGAGCTTGCCGTTGGTCGAGTTGGCCTATCAGCTTGCGCAAGTGAACTGGTTCGTGGGGCACGACTCGGGGATCACGCATCTGGCGGCGGCGTTGGGCCGGCGCAGCCTGGTGTTGTGGGGGCACACGGCGGAGGCAGTCTGGGCACCGCGCGCCGAGGCTGGGTGCGTCCGGTTGATTCGGGCGGGTGAGGGTTTGGCCGAGCTGCCGCCCGAGCGCGTCTTAGCCGGACTCTACCAACTCGCGGCCGGCGGCGAAGGGGCGTAGTTCGCTCAGTTCGCCGCTGGGCGAGACGCGGAGGAGGCAGAAGTCGGCGCGTTGGCCTGGGACGAGGGCGAAGGGCAGGCCCAGCCACTCGGCGGGGGCGACGGAGAAGCGGTGCCAGGCGGTCTGCCAGGGGATGCCGAGCATGGCGGCGGCGTGGAAGACGCCGTCGATCGGGCGGAGGGCTGAGCCAGCGAAGTTCGAGCGGCCCGGGTAGCGCACCACGCGGTCGGGGCCGACCTCGAGGGTGAGTTTGCCGAGGGTGTACCGGCCTGGGGGAGCGCCGGCGGCGGCCATGGCGTCGCTGATATAGATCAGGGACTCGAGGGGGAGGAGGCGATGGGCGAGGCGGAAGAGGGTAGGGGAGACGTGGGTCTGGTCGGGGATCAGGCTGACGGTGAGCCCGGCGGTTTCGAAGACGCGCCAGAGGATGTTGTCGTGGCGATCGAGTTGTTGGGGGCAGGCGTTGCCGAGGTGGGTAAAGCCGGTGGCACCGGCGTCGACGGCGGCCCGGAGGACGGCGGCGGAGGCGTTAGTGTGGCCGAGGCTGACTTTGGCCCCCAGCGAGACGGCGAGGGCGATGGCCTCGAGCGCTCCCGTGCGCTCCGGCGCGATGACCAGCAGCCAGGGATCCGGGCCGGTAAGCGCGCGCAATTCCTGAATTCGATCCGGGGTAGGATCGAGCATGTGGGCGGGGTCATGGGCGCCGTGGAAGCCGGGCTCGGCGGAGAGGAATGGCCCTTCGAGGTGCCAGCCCGCGATGGCGGTTTGGAGGTCGGGGGCTTGGGCGCGGAGCGCGCGCAGGTGGCGGAGGCGGCTGGTGAGCCTGGACCAGTCATCGGTCATCAAGGTCAAGAAATAGCGGCTGCAGCCGGCCAAACGCAGGGCATGCGTCGCGCGCAAGAGATCCTCGAGGGTCAACGTGTCGGCCTGAAAGTCCACTCCGGCGAAGCCGTTGACCTGGAGATCGAGCAAGCCGGGGGCGATCCAATACTCGGGCGGCGTGCGCTCGTGCAGCACGTCGACGCGCGTGAGCACGCCGTCCCACCACTTGAGTCGGAGGTTCTGGCGCGACGAGAAGTGGCGTGCCACGATCTCGGGCGGGTTCATGGGCCTAGCTCACTGGGCGGTCCAGCCGCCGTCGATGAGGATGTCGGCGCCGGTGATGAAGCCGGCGGCCGGCGAGCAGAGGTAGAGGGCGAGTTGGGCGACTTCGGCTTCTTGGCCCCAGCGGCCGACGGGGATCTTAGCGACGAACTGGCGGTTCAGGTCCGGGTTCTGGATGATGGGCGCGTTCATCTCGGTGGCGACGGGGCCCGGGCTGATGCCGTTGACGGTGATTTGGTCGGGCGCCAACTCGAGGGCCAAGGCGCGCGTGAAGCCCAGGAGGCCGGTCTTGGCCGCCGCGTAAGCGGTGCGCCCGGGCAAGGCCACATGGCTCATGATCGAGGTCAGGTTGATGATCCGGCCGTAACCTTGGCCTTTGAGGTTCGGCACAAAGGCGCGGCACAGGAGGAACGCCCCGGTCAGACTGGTGTCCAGCACGGCCCGCCACTCGGCGTGGGTGAATTCCGTGATCGCCTTGCGCACGTTGATGCCGGCGTTGTTAACGAGGATCTGCACCCGCGGGAAGCGCTCGAGGACCGCGTCGCGGAGCCGCTCGACCTGCTCTTCCGAGGTCACGTCGCAAAGGAACGGCTCGGCCACGCCGCCGCGGGAGCGGATCTCGGCGGCGACGGCTTCGAGTCGGGGCGCATCGCGGGAGACAAGGCCGATGTGCGCGCCGGCATTGGCCAGCGCCTGGGCCATGGCCCGGCCTAATCCGCGGCTGGCGCCGGTGATGACGGCTACTTTGTCGGTCAAGCTGGGAAGGCTCATGGGGTGCTGGGAAGCGGCGCCCGCGTGGGACGGGGTTTGGCTGGGCGACCTTGGCCCGGCGCCGCGGCGGCGGGCGGGGACCATGGCGCCGCGGGGTGAGGGTCGAGCGGAGGCAGGGGCGTGGTACGGCGCGTCACATGTGGTGGACGATATTCTCGCCGAATTCGGAGCATTTGATTTGGGTGGCGGCCTCCATGAGCCGGGCGAAGTCGTAGGTAACGCGCTTGCTGGCGATGGCACCGTTGAGGCCTTTGAGGATGAGGTCGGCGGCCTCGGCCCAGCCCAGGTAGCGGAGCATCATTTCGCCGCTGAGGACGACGCTACCGGGGTTGACGACGTCTTTACCGGCGTACTTGGGGGCGGTGCCGTGGGTGGCCTCGAAGATGGCATGGCCCGAGATGTAGTTGATGTTGCCGCCGGGGGCGATACCGATCCCGCCGACTTGCGCCGCGAGGGCGTCGCTGAGGTAATCGCCGTTGAGGTTGAGGGTGGCGATGACATCGAAGTCCTCGGGCCGAGTGAGGACTTGTTGGAGGGTGATGTCGGCGATGGCGTCCTTGACCAGGAGACCCTGGGAGGTCTTGCACCACGGGCCGCCGTCGAGCTCGACGGCGCCGTACTCGCCCTTGGCGAGTTCGTAGCCCCAATCGCGGAAGGCGCCCTCGGTGTACTTCATGATATTGCCTTTATGGACGAAGGTGACGCTGCGACGGCGGTGGCGCACGGCGTAGTCGAGGGCGGCTCGGATGAGGCGCTGGCTGCCGGGGCGGCTGACCGGTTTGATGCCCAGGCCCACTTCGTCGGCGGCTTCATCGCCGAACCGGATCTTGCGGAACGCGGCCGGGAGCTCGCGTTGGAGGAACTCGAGGAGTTTGCGCGCCTCCGGTGTGCCGGCCTGGTAGTCGATGCCGGCGTAGATGTCCTCGGTGTTCTCGCGGAAGATCACCATGTCCACCTTCTCCGGGTGTTTGACGGGCGAGGGAACACCGCGGAAGTATTGGACGGGGCGCAGGCAGACGTAGAGATCGAGGAGCTGGCGTAGCGCGACGTTCAGCGAGCGGATGCCGCCGCCGACGGGTGTGGTCAGGGGGCCTTTGATGCCCACCAGGAACTCGCGAAAGGCCTCGACAGTGTCGTCGGGCAGCCAGGTGTCGAATTTCTGTTTCGAGGTTTCACCGGCGTAGACCTCGAACCAAACGATGCGGCGCTTGTCGCCGTAGGCCTTTTGGATAGCGGCCTCGAAGACGCGTTGGCTGGCCGCCCAGATGTCCGGGCCGGTGCCATCCCCGCGGATGAAGGGAATAACGGGTTGGTCGGGAACGACGAGTTTACCACCGCTGATGCTAATCTTGCCGCCGGCGGGCGGGGTCACATGTTTGTAGGGCATAAATCTCTTGTCTGCAGACTCAACGACCCGCGAGCGCCGCGACGGGCGCGGGCGTGGGCAGGCTGAGGGTCACCTGCGAGCTCCGACCCAGGACCGCCTGAACGCGACGGACGATTTCGTCGGCCGTCAGGCCGTACTTGGTGCGCAAGTGCTCGACCGAGGTGGCGTGTTCGATGAACTGGTCCGGCCAGCCGACGCGCACGACCGGGGTGGTGACGCCCTTCTCGTTGAAGAGCTCGAGCACGCTGCTGCCATAGCCGCCGGCCAGCACGTGGTCTTCGAGGGTGACCACGACATCCGCGGCGCGGCCGAAGAACTCGGTGGTGCCTTCGTCCAGCGGTTTGGTGAAGCGAGGATTGACGATGGCGAGGTCGCAGCCTTGGGCGGCGAGGCGGTCTGCCGTTTGGCGGGCAAGGGCCTGGAGGTTGCCGAGCGGGAACAGGGCGACCTTGGGGCCGCCTTGCTGGGTGAACCGGCGCAACACCTCGGCCTTGCCGATCTCGAGCAGGGCCGGTTGGTCCTTGAGCGGCACGCCCTCGGCGGCGCCGCGCGGGTAGCGGATGACGACGGGATGTTGTTGGCGGGTGGCGGTGAACATCATGTCGGCCAGTTCGTCTTCGTCCTTGGGCGCCATGGCCACCACGTTGGGCACGCAACGCAAGTACGCGATGTCGAAGAGGCCATGATGGGTGGGGCCGTCGTTGGCGGAGAGGCCGGCACGGTCCAGGCAGAAGATGACCGGCAGATCCTGAAGGGCCACGTCATGGACGATGCAGTCGTAGGCGCGCTGCAGGAAGGTCGAGTAGATGGCGACAACCGGGTGGTAGCCCAGGGTGGCCATGCCGGCCGCGAACAGGACCGCGTGTTCTTCCGCTATACCCACGTCATAGAACCGATCTGGCAGTGCGTCTTCGAGCAACTTCAGGCTGGTGCCGGTGGGCATGGCGGCGGTGATTCCCACCAGGGTGCTGTCTCGCCGCGCCAGCCGCACCAACGTTTGGCCGAAGACATCTTGATAGTTCGGCGGTGTGCCCGGCTTCGACGGCAGGGTGTCGCCGGTGTTAATGTCGTAGGGGCCGACGCCGTGGAACTTCTCAGGGTACTTGAGGGCGGCCTCGTAGCCTTTGCCTTTCTGGGTGATGACATGGAGGACGACGGGCCGGTCGCAGTCGCGGGCGTAGGCGAGCGATTCGCTCAGCCCCTGGAGGTCATGGCCGTCGAGCGGGCCGAGGTAGCTCAAGCCCATCTCCTCGAAGATCACACTGCTCCCGAACCCGCCTCGGCCGTCGCCGCCGAAGAGCTTGGGGCTGGGTTCGAGCGCCGCCTCGGTGACGACGCCCTTGATGGCTTCTTCGGCCTTATGGCCCAGGCGCAAGGCCAGCTCGCCCTTGGGCATGCGGCGGATCCAGCGCTCGACGTCTTTGTGCAGTTGAGTGTAGCGGGGGTGGGTGATCAGGCGGTTCAGGTAGCTGGCGATCGCCCCCACGTTCTTGGCGATGCTCCACTCGTTGTCGTTTAAGATCCCGATGAAGCGGCGCGTGGTGTGCGCGATGTTGTTGAGGGCCTCGAACGAAATGCCGTTGGTCAAGGCCGCGTCGCCAAAGATGCAGACCACGTGTTCGTCGCTCCCCCGCTTATCGCGGGCGGCGCACATGCCCAGCGCCGCCGACAGCGCCGTGCCGGCGTGACCGGCGCCATAGGCGTCGTGCTCGCTTTCGGACCGGAGGGCGAACCCGTTCAGGCCGCCGGTGGTGCGGATGGTATGGAAGTGTTGCTTGCGGCCGGTGAGGAGTTTATGGACGTAGCATTGGTGGCTGACGTCCCAAACGAACTTGTCTTTGGGGGTCGAGAAGACGCGATGCAGCGCCAAGGTGAGCTCGACCACGCCGAGGTTCGGTCCCACGTGCCCCCCGTTCTTGGCCAGCACGGCGATCAGCTCGTGGCGGATCTCCTCCGCCAGGAGGCCGAGTTGGTCCAACGTCAGTTTCTTGACGTGGTCGGGGCTGTCTACCATGTCCAGGTATCGGCTCATGAGCTATTCGGCTTGCGGCGCCGACGGCGCCAGGTCCAACGGCTTGAGGACGGACTCGCCGGTTGCCGTCTGCTCGAGTTGTTGGATCTTGATTTCGGCGGCTGCGAGTTTCGCCTGACAGACCTCGGCCAGGCGCATGCCTTCCTCGTACCGGGCCAGCATGGTCTCGAGCGGCAACGCATCCGTCTCCATCGCTTCCACGATGGCTTCCAGTTTTTGGAGCGCCTCTTCAAAGGGCAGCTCCGCCGGTGGCGCGCCCGGCGGGCTAGGACTCTTGGCCGCTTTCGACATCGGCGCCAACGTTAGTGGAGGAAGGCGGAGGCGTCTAGTCCGCATATACGCCCGGAGCGGCATCGTTGACAGGGCCGGCGAAAAGGCCGATAAACTGGCCCCATGAAAAGCGCATCACCTCTACCTCGGCGCGAGTTTTTGAAGCAGGCCGGGACGTTCTCCGCCACTGCTACCGTCCTGTTGACCGCTCCGAACGTGTTTCTGAATCGGACCCGGGCGCAGACCGGCGCCAACCCGAGCGAGTTCATTCGCGTTGGGATCGTCGGCACGGGCGGGCAGGGCCGGTCGAACATGAGCACGCGGACGATGATCAAGCACGTGGTGGCGCTTTGCGATGTGGACGAGAGCCACCTGGCGCAGGCGCAGAAACAGCTCAAAGACCGAGGTGGGACGGAGGCCAAGGGGTACCGGGATTACCGCAAGCTGCTCGAGAACAAAGACCTCGACGCGGTTCTCATTGCGACGCCCGATCATTGGCATGCGCTGCCGGTCATCGAGGCCTGCCAGGCGGGCAAAGATGTCTATTGCGAAAAACCGCTCACGCTCACGATTCGCGAGGGTCAGGCGATGGTGCAAGCCGCCCGCCACTACAAGCGCATTGTGCAGACCGGCAGCCAACAGCGGTCGTGGGGCGACGAGAAATTCCGCCGCGCTTGCGAGTACATCCGCTCCGAGCGCATTGGCGAGGTGCGGATGGTGCGCGTGGGTCTACCGGGCGTGAATTGGACGCGGGAAGCGCTCGTGCCGGACGGCGAGCCCCCGGCGGAGTTGGACTATGACCTGTGGTTGGGGCCGGCGCCGTGGCGCCCGTACAACAAGCACCGGGTTCACTACTACTTCCGGTTCTTCTGGGACTACTCGGGTGGCCAAATGACCAACTGGGGCGCGCACCATCTAGACATTGCGCAATGGGGGCTGGGGATGGACGAAAGCGGCCCGGTCGAAATCAGTGCGCGGGTCGAATTCGACGCCCAGAGGCGTTTCGAGGTCCCGGCCTGGTTCGAGATTTCCTATAAGTACGCCAACGGCACGACCATCCTCTGCGGCAACAGCCACCGCATCGGCACCACCTTCCTCGGCCAAGACGGCATCATCTATGTTGACCGCGGCCGGCTCGAGTCGACGGTCAAAGGCGCCATCACCGATCCCTTGGGCGAGGATGAAGTGCACTTGCCCGTCAGCAAGGACCACCACCAGAACTGGTTTGACTGCATCAAGAGCCGCCAGCTCCCCATCTGCGACGTGGCCATCGGCCACCGTTCCGCCACCGTCTGTCATCTCGGCAACATCGCCGTCCAAACGGGCGAGACGCTCCGGTGGGATCCCAAGAAAGAGGAGATTGTGGGTGCGCCGGTGCGGGTCAAGCAATACGACTACGCATATCGCAAGCCTTGGGCGCTGCCCAAGCTGGCGAGCTCAGCTTCCGCCTGAGCCCTGGGGCTGGCCTACGGTGTTAGCCTAGGCCGCGAGCGCGCCAGCAAGTCGAACAGGATCCGTTCGGCCGGGGGTCATCCTTGGGGCGGGCTGGATTATGCCGACACCAACGCCGAGGTTGAAGGTTCTCTTCCTCTGCACCGGAAATTCGTGCCGCAGCCAGATGGCGGAGGGCTGGGCCCGCCAGCTCAAGGGCGACGTCATTGAAGCCTACTCCGCTGGCATCCAGAAGCACGGGGTGAATCCACACGCGGCCACCGTCATGGCCGAGGCCGGCGTGGATCTGGCGAAGCACTTCTCGAAGACGCTGGAGGATTTGCAGGGCGTGGCCTTCGATTGCGTGGTGACGGTATGTGGCCACGCCAACGAGCACTGTCCGATCTTTCCCGGCAAGACAAAGGTGGTGCATGTTGGGTTCGAGGACCCGCCGGCGCTCACGAATCATCTGCCGGACGGCGAGGAGAAGCTGGCCGTTTACCGGCGGGTACGGGATGAAATCCGGCGGTTTGTGGAGAGTCTGCCGGAGGCATTGGCTAAGGCCGAATAACCTAGCGAAGCTGTGGATGCATACGCTGCTGGCCAAGGGTTGGTGTGGCGCTTGAAGAACCGAACTGCCGATTGGCATGTCGAAAGAAAAACCCTCGAAACCAAACCCGAAGCGCCTGGCCGTCTTTGAGCGCTACCTGACCGTTTGGGTGTTGGTCTGCATGGTTGTCGGCCTGGCCTTTGGGAAGCTGCTGCCTGGCGCAACCGCAGCCTTGAGCAAGCTGGAGTTTGGGCAGGGGTCGCAAGTGAACGTGCCCATCGGCGTGCTGCTATGGCTGATGATCCACCCGATGATGCTGAAGGTGGATTTTGGCGCCATCGGCGGTATTGCCAAGCGGCCGAAGGGGCTGCTCATCACGCTGTTTGTGAACTGGCTGGTGAAGCCGTTCAGCATGGCCCTGCTGGCCTGGGCGTTCATGCAGCATGTCTTCGCCGCGTGGATCGGGCCGGAGATGGCCAGGGAATATGTTGCCGGTCTGATCATCCTAGCAGCGGCACCCTGCACGGCGATGGTGTTTGTCTGGAGTTACCTGACCGATGGCGACCCAGCCTACACGCTGGTCCAGGTGGCGGTGAACGACCTGATCATGCTGGTGGCGTTCGCGCCGCTGGTGATGTTCCTCTGCGACGTGGCGAATGTCATCGTGCCAGCCAAGGTGCTGATCACGTCGGTGGTGGTGTTCATTGTCGTTCCGCTGGTAGCAGGCTGGCTGACGCGCACGGCCTTGCTGAAGTCGCACGGGAAGGAGTGGTTCGAGCAGAAGTTCCTGCTGAGATTTCATCCGGTGATGATCGGCGCGCTGCTGCTGACGCTGGTCCTCATCTTCGCATTCCAGGCGGAGAACCTGACGCAGAAATGGATTGCGGTGCTGCTGATTGCGGTGCCGATCGTCATCCAGGTCTATTTCAACTCGGGCCTGGCCTACCTGCTGATGCGTTGGTTCAGGGTGCCGCACAACGTGGCATCGCCGGGGGCGCTGATTGGGGCGAGCAACTTCTTCGAACTGGCGGTGGCGGTCGCCATCACGGTGTTCGGGCCGGGGTCGGGGGCGGCGCTGGCGACGGTGGTGGGCGTGCTGGTGGAAGTGCCGGTGATGCTGTCGGTGTGCCGCGTTTGCAACGACTCCCGCTCCTGGTATCAACGTGCGGTCGGGAAGGTGACCTGAGAGGGCCAAGACGATGGGATTGAAGTGGTGCGGCGTCAGGGCTTGACAGACTTAGCCACTTTGCTAAATGTCGTCCAGTTGTATGGTGAAACTGAAGCCAGCCGATTTCAAAGCGCAGGCGCAAGTGCTCAAAGCGCTCGCCCATCCGGGCCGGTTGCTGATGGTGGATGAGTTGTCGCGCGGCGAACGGTGCGTGTGCGAGTTGGCCGAACTGGTCGGCTCCGAAATGCCGACCGTCTCGCGCCATTTGGCGCAACTCAAACACGCCGGCATTGTGGATGACGAGAAACGCGGCGCGCAGGTCTTCTACCGGCTGGTCACGCCCTGCGTGATGAATTTCTTCCAGTGCGTCAACTCCGTGCGCGCGCAAAACCAGAAAGGATGAGCGAAGCAGCCGAGGGAATTTTTTTGAACCGACGCGTTGCCGATTCGCTAAATGACGTAATAGCTTTTCGACCGAATGAACGGTTCCGCTCTGACTGCCCGTTACGGAACCCTCACCCGCGAACTCAAGGTTTTCGCCTGGATGGCGGGTGTGTTCGTATGGGCCTACTTCCTTCCGCTGTCGAGTCCGAAAGTCATCGCTGCCATTCAGGAAGCGTTCAAGTTGCTGCAATGGTATGCCCGCAACCACACGCTGGCCTGCGTGGTGCCGGCGCTCTTCATCGCCGGTGCGGTCATGACCTTTCTGTCGCAAGCGTCGGTGATGCGCTACCTCGGGCCCCAGGCAAACAAGCCGCTGGCCTACGGGGTGGCGTCGGTGTCGGGTGGCATTCTGGCCGTATGCTCCTGCAGCGTGCTGCCGGTGTTTGCGGGCATTTACCGGCTGGGCGCCGGGCTGGGACCAGCCAGCGCGTTCCTCTACTCCGGGCCAGCCATCAACATCCTCGCCATTTTTCTAACGGCGCGGGTGCTGGGATTCGAGATCGGCTTCTGGCGGGCGGTGGGGGCGGTGGCTTTTGCGTTCCTCGTCGGCCTGCTCATGACGCTGATCTTCCGGGGTGAAGAGGGCGAACGGGTCGCGGCGCAAGCCGTCCTTCCCGAACCGGAGGCACACAAACGCCCGTTATGGAAAACTTCGGTGTTCTTCGCCTGCCTCGTGGGGTTCCTTGTCTTCAGCGATTGGTACAACCCTGGTGACGCGATGGTGCGGCTAGCCGGCGGCGGGCAATTCGCCGCCGTGACGTTGCAGGAGACGCATGACGAGGTCATGTTCCAGCTCAAGGAAGACTGGGCCGGGCATCGCAGCGGCGCTAAACTCACGCTGGCTAAGCGCGACCTGGCATCGGTGGAGGAAGCCAAGACTTGGGTCATCGCCATCCATCGCGTCAAGTGGTGGCTGGCTGGGGCGATGGGGCTGGCGGTGTTGGGGATGACGTGGCGCTGGATGGACCGCGCCGAGGTGGGCCAGTGGATGCACCACACGTGGGACTTCGCCAAGCTGCTTGTCCCGCTGCTCTTTGGCGGCGTGTGGGTCGTCGGCTTCGTCGGCGCGCTGATCCCCGAAGCCTACGTGGCGTCGCTCGTGGGCGACTCCTCGCTCGAATCGAACCTCGTTGCCAGCGTCATCGGCGCGTTCTGGTATTTCGCCACGCTGACAGAAATCCCCATCTGCGAGGCGCTGGGCAAGCTGGGCATGGCGCCCGGCCCAATGCTCGCGCTGTTGCTCGCCGGTCCGGCGGTTTCCTTGCCCAACATGCTGGTGCTCCGGAGCGTGATGGGGACCAAAAAGGCGCTCGTGTTCAGCGGCCTGGTTATCGCGATGGCCACGATCACGGGCCTGGTTTACGGAGCGCTCCGATAACCTCAACCGAAAGGCACCCTACGATGCAACTCCTGGTCATCGGCCCCGGCTGCGCGAAGTGCAAGACCCTGGCGCAATTCACCGAACAGGCCGTCAAAGAACTTGGCGTTAACGCCGAGATCAACAAGGTCACCGACCTGAGCCAAATCATGGCGTTGGGTGTGATGATGACGCCCGCGCTCGCTGTGAACGGCACCGTCAAGGTCGTCGGCAAGGTGCCGAGCGTGGCCGAGATCAAGTCGTTGCTGCAACGGGCGGCGGCTTGAGACGCCCCTGCGAACCGTCTCCTGGAAACCTGAACCCGAGCTGACAACATGAGAACACCGTCGAAAACCATCATTGTGGCTGCGCTCGCCGCGGCCGTCATCGGCGTGGTTGCCTTGAAGAAAGGAAAAGCGCCCGTCGAGTCCAGACCTGCGGTGGAACCATCAGCCCATCTGCCCAAGCTCCTCGATTTGGGCGCCGACAAGTGCATTCCGTGCAAGGCAATGGCCCCGATCCTGGAGGGGTTGAAGAAGGAATATGCGGGCCGGTTCGAAGGTCGTGGCGGTCGTCGGGTTCTCCGTATAGGTGGCGACCGTCACCGTGGCCGGCTCAGTGCCGCCATGGTCCAGCGTTGCCGCCACACCGGCCGAGGCTGGCGAGCTGGGACGGACTGTAGTAGGTCGTGAGGCGGGCCGTGCCGTTCCAATACACCACCGAGCCGGAGTCAAAACTCTGGCCGTTCACGGCCAAGGTGAACGCCGGTCCGTTCGCGACCGCGCTGGCGGGATTTAAGCTGGCGATGGCGGGAACCGCGCTCCGCACGTTGATGCTCACGCTGGCGCTGGCGCTGGCGACATGGACCGAATCATCGGGAACAAAGACAGCCGAAAGCGTCTGCCCATTTCCCGCAGGCAGCACCGTGCCGGCGGGTGGATTGTAGGTGAAAGTGCCGGGCACCGGCGTGCCGTTGAAAGAGGCCGCAGCATTCAACTGCGCTCCGCTCAACGGCGTTCCTTCGAGAATATCGGCCGGGTTCGCCCACGTGATGATGGGGGTATGTCGGAAAGGAGGAAACCCTCCGAAAGTGCTCGTCTGCTCCACTTGGCCGGAGCTGCCGTTATACTGGCCACCACAGGTGCGGGCTCTGGCCCTGACGACACCCGCGGCGGGCAGGTTAAGCCCGATCAGTTCCCAGCCTCCGCCGATCCGAGCGCCGGAGCCGAGCATCGTCCAGGTCGCCCAGTCCGTGGACAGTTCGAATGTCACGCAAGTCGTCTCCGGTGCCGTGCCGCCGCGCAACCACTGGACGCGCGCTTCGCTCGGCACGGTCAAGGTTTGGGAGGCAGGGTCGTTGAACAGCCGCGCGAAGCGGTTTCGGGGCTGCCCGCCAAGGGTCGTGAATTGGCCCCCGACCAGAATCTGTCCGTCCGCCTGCAAGGCCAAGTTGTGGACGCCGTCGTTCGCGTTGGGGTTGAAAATCGGGGCCAAGGCGCCCGTGGAATAGAGGAGAGCGATCCGGTTGCGGGCGATCCCGCCTACAGTGTTGAAATGCCCTCCAATCACAATTCGTCCGTCCGTCTGCACTGCGATGGAAGCGACATTCCCGTTCACATTGGGATTGAAGCCGACATCCAGGGTGCCGTCAGCGTTGAGCCGGGCCATCCGGCTGCGTCCCGTACCGCCCACGGCGCTGAACTGACCTCCGAACAGGATCTTCCCGTCCGCCTGCAAAGCCGTGGTGTAGGTGAAGCTGTTCACGTTGGGATTGAAGGCGGTGTCCAGCGTGCCGTCAGCGTTGAGCCGCGCGACCCCGATGCGTGGCGCTCCACCCACGGTGTTGAGGCCACCGCCGATCACCGTCTTTCCATCGGGCTGCACCGCCGTGCTGAACACGGTGCCACCCGCGTTGGGATTGAAGTCAGTGGCCTGTCCGAGCCGCGTGAGGATGAAGCGCATGCTGGCCTGCGCGCTCAGGGGCGGCGTGCCGTTGTCGGTCGCCGTGAGTGTGACCACGAATTCACCGGGGACCTCCGAGACGCCGGAGAACGAGAATGTCACCGGATCGAATGTGATTCCCGGCGGCATTCCCGTGGCAGAGTACGTGAGCGTCTGGCCGGCATCCGGGTCGATGAATGTGTTGGCCGCCGGGCCGTAGTAGAACCCGAAGCCGAAGGGGGAAGTGATCGAGTCGGGCAACGAGTTGCCGATGAAGGGCGGATGATTTACGGGGATCACCTTGATGCTCACGCTGGCGCTGGCAGCGGTATAATGGATCGTGTCGCTCGGAGTGAACGCGGCGGAAAGAGTCTGCCCGTTCCCGACCGGCAGCACCGTGCCCGCCGTCGGATTGTAGGTGAAGGTGCCAGCCACCGGCACACCGTTGAAGGAAGCGGTCGCGTTCAATTGCGTTCCGCCCAAAGGTGTGCCCTCGACGATGTTCGCCGGGTTGGCCCACGCGATCGCGGGCGTTTTGAGAATCGGCGGCAGAACGAGCTTGAAAATGACGCCGCCGTTTTCCGGGCCGCCTTCCGGGGTGGTGCCATACAAGGCATCGTCCGGCCCGACGACCATGGAGGCCTGCGGAAATCTTCCACTGCCAGCGTTGACGTTGTGGAGGTGTGTCAACGTGCCGTCGGTCGCCACCTTGAAGAGCGTCCCCGGACCGTCCCCGGAGCGCCGTTGCGTCGAGCCATACAAGTACCCGTCCGCTCGGGCGGTCAATGCCGCCATGGGACGACTGCCACCATCGTTCGAGAATTCATGAAGCGTGGTGAAGGCACCGTTGGTTTCCAGCTTGAACAACGTGCCAGTATCGTAACTGCCGCCTCCCATCGTCGAACCGTACAAGGCTCCGTTCGGGCCGACGACCAGTGCGCCGAAGGGCTCCTCGCCGTCGCTGCCGTTGAAATCATGGAGCTTGGTGAATGACCCGTTCGTTTCCAGCCGAAAGAGGATCCCAGCGCCGTATGCACCGCCGTCTCCAGTCGAGCCATACAATGTCCCGTCTAGTCCCAACACCAACGCTGCCTGGGGATGTCCGCCATCGATGCCGTTGAAGTCGTGGAGCTTGGAAAAGCCGCCGTTGGGTGAGACTCTGAAAAGCGTGCCGTGCCCAAAGGCGCCGCCGGAGAGAGTTGACCCGTACAGCGCCCCGTCCGGCCCGGCCACGAGCGCTGACTCGGGCATGGCGCCGCTCAAATCTTGGGGCGCAAAGGTGTTCACCGTCAGCACCGCCGGGGGCGACACGCTCGCTTCCGGCGGAGTCCAGTCCGCCCATGTCGATGTCGGCAACACCGTGGCGAGCTGGCCGATCAGCAAGAGGACCGGCAGTAATGCCGACCGCGGACGATCGCACACGCCGATGGGTTTGATCTTGGTGCGACGGGTTCTAAGGACGGGGCGCATCATGCTTCTCTGAGTGGTGGTTAAGGTCTGACCAAATGGCCGCCTCCTTCGGATTGCGGGGAGCAACGACCGCTCGCTGGCCCCCGACGAGGACCCGTGAGAGGCAGTCCAACGATGTTGTCGGCCATTTGTGAGAGCTTAGCCTTCGTTGGAGAACCCAGAATAGAGGCATTTACCTCAGGTAAGTGCCTCTAGTGCCCGGGCAGTCTTGCTTGGACTTGGACGACGGCGCTCGCGTTTAAGAGGGCGTAGCCACCGGCGATCTCCTGCGAACCCAGTTCGCCGCTCCGTTCTCCTCTCACGGGGCTAAATGCGCCTCCAGGAAGGACACCAGCGAGGGCAGATCGATTTCATGGCCGCCGTCATGCACCGTCAGGTCGGTCCTTCTTTCCACCCCCATGTCAGCATAGATCCGCTGGATGTCTGCCATAACGCCCCGTGCCATCGGCACCCAGAAATCCGTGGGGCCCTCGCGGAGGCCGTTCTGGCATTGCAGGGCGCGCGGGGCGATGAGGGAGTAGATGTCGGCATAATCCACCTTCTCCCGCAACCCGTCGAACTTCCAACACAGGCAGTGGTTCTGCTCCATCTGATCCATGGTGGTGAGGAAGCCCGAGCTGACCGTGGCGCGAATCCGGGTGTCCATCGCGCCGAGCCACATGGCCATTTCGCCGCCCAACGACAAGCCGGCGCAGCCGATGCGCGCGGGATCGATCTCCGGTAGCGTCGCTAGGTAATCCACGCAGCGCATCAGGTCCCACAGCCGTTCGCCCATCAACGTCCGGCCAGACTCGTACACCTCGTGCTGGCCGACGTTCACCGACACGGTCCCCCAGCCGCGCTCGGCCAGCTCCGCTGCGAATCCCTTGTAGATGGAGCGTCGGTCATGAACCGAATCGCGCGTGCCGCCATGACCATGAATGCACACCACGGCCGGCACGGGGGTCTCGACCTGGCGGGGAACGGTCACCCGCAGCACGATCTTCCGGCCGGGGGTGGAATCGATCTCCACTTCCTGGTCCACGTACCGCGCGGTGTTGGAATCGACGGTCCGAGGATTCAACGGGATGACCTGACCCTTGAGGGAATCGATCTTCAACAAGGCTGCCAGCTCACCGCGGAGGCTCCGTTGCCAGAGATGCGTCCCGTAGGCTGTGCTTGGATGTCGGTAGCGATGCGTCCGGAAGGCATGTTCGGTGGGTCCGCCGTCGCCCTCGACTTCCACCAGATACAGGTCGGCGTTTCCTTTGGCGGTCGAGTTGAACAGGACCGTCCGGCCTGCCGGGTCCAGGCTGGGATGCGGGTGGGCGCCTTCGGGCTTGGGACGATGGCCTTGGGTGAGCACCGTCCGCTCGCCGGTCTCGAGGTCCACCCGAACGATCTCGCCAGCGAAGGTGTCCCCGACCGCGTAAGGCCGACCGGCCGCCCCGGTGACATGCCAGAAGGGAAACCGCGAATGAAACCGCACGATGCCATCGAGCGAAACCGAGGCGATGCCGTGGGGCTTGCGCCGCATCGCGTTGTCCTTGGGCCAGACGGTGAAGAGCGCGCGGTCGCCACCCCACCACAGTTCGTGCGTCACCCATTCGTCAAAGGACTCCTGGTAGAACGGGCGCTTGCCGGTGCCATTCGCGTGCACCAGCCACATCCTTTGCGGGGCGTCGCCGCCGGTTTCGTGGCAATACATGATCAGGTCGTCACGCTCCGGATTGGCCTGCACATGGCCCACCTGGAAGCCCGGTTCGAGGATCGTGGTCCAGGTTCCCCGGTCCAGATCGAGCGCGGCGACGGACCAGGACCGCTCTCCTCCCGCGCCGACATGGCTCAATCCCGCGAAGAGTGCGGCCTCCGACGCGCTCCAGGAGATGGTGCCCGAAAGCGTCGTTCCCTCGGGAATCCGGCCCACCACGGTCCGAGGCGGTGGAACGGGATTGCCGGCCGCCGCCGTCGAACGCAGCGTTTCTCCGCAGTCGAGACGCACGACCTCATCCCCGATCACCGTCAATAGGGCGGGTTGGACGCGACTGAGGCAGACCTGACCGACATTCACGTCGGGCTCGTCCGTCAACTGCACGAGGCTCCCCTGCTCCTCATGCACGGCGAAGAGTTGCGCGGTTCCGGTGCGATCGGAGTGAAAGACAATCCACCCTCCGGCGGCGGTCCACGACGGATGGGTCTGGTAGATCTTCACGTCCTCGGCCGGCGATGAGGTCAGGCCGATGACCTCGCGACCGGTGACAGCGTCGCGGTAGGTCGATCGTTCTGAAGGAAACCGTGCCCCGGCCTGGGAACCGGCGGCCGCGACGACGTATGGGAAAGCGAGCATTTGACCGGCAACAAGCAGGACAAGCGTTGGGCGCATCCGTTGCTTTTACCCCGGACAGCGGATCCCGGCAAAACCCAAAAACGTGGAATAGGGCACGGTAAACGGCCCTTGGACCGGCCTTCCAGCCGCCAGTCCAATGCTGCTTTCCCCCATCGGCGAAACGGGGCTCTTCCGCGTGAAGGAGGATTACGGCTGGGCGGTTTGGCAGAGGCCTTGGAGGGCCTGATGGATGAGGCGGGCGGCGTCGGGGCCGACGGAGTTGACCTCGCCGTAGACTGGGCGTGAGGCGCCGTAGAGGTAGGGCGGACGGCGGTCCCATTCGCTCTTGGGGATGAGGTAGCCGATTTCGTCGTTGGCAAGGCCGGCGACGAGCTTCAGCCGGCCGGGCATCGACGCGCGGAGGGGCGGGACCTCGACGGGTTCGAGGTCGAAGTCGGCGCCTGGGGGGCGTTCGATGCCACCGTTGACGATCTCCGGGTAGATCTCCCCGGGGACGCACGCGAGGCTGGCTTCGCCGAGCGTCAGCAGGGCGACCTCGGTGCGCAGGTGGTTCCAGCGGGCGTGGCCCCGATCGAGCAGGCCGAGGATGGGCGCGAGCAGGAAGACCGGGTTGGCGACCGGCAGTTCCAGGGTCCGGGCATGAATCGAGATGGGGGCGTGGTTGGTGCCGGTCGTCCCGTCGGCGGTCAGGTGGGGCAGGAGGCGACTCGCCAGTTGCCGGCCCAAGGCGCGCGCTTTGTCGTGGGTGGGGCTTTGGAAGTCCTGCTCGAGGTAAGGATCGCGGACGGTCACGCTTGGGCTGGTGGTCATGAGGCCGCCGATCGCCCCGTTCACGAAGAGGTGAGTGCCGCCGACGCCGGGCGCGAGGGTGCGGCCGGCGTGGACGATTCCGTGTTCGAGCGCGTCGCGCAGGTAACCGCAGAAGTCGGCGGTGACCTCGGTGTTCTTGCTCCAGACAGTCTCGGGGTGGTTGCCCCAATTCAGGATGGTGCCGAGGATGGCGCCGGTGGTTGGGTCGGTGAAGCGCAGGAGGCGCAGGTCCGCGTCAAACACTTCCGGTTTGCGGGTGTCGGTCAGGAGACCGGCGGGCGGGGTGGGTATTTCGTGGTAATGGATTAAAGCGGGGCGCAGTTGGGCGGCGGCCTCGGTGAGTGTGGCGACACAGGCGGTGAGGACCCGCTCGCGATAACGCGGATCCACACCGCTGCGCAGAGGGTGCGGTCCCCAGAGCCCCATCAGGTCGGGGGTCGAGTGGTTATGGGTGGCGCAGATCAGGGCATAATCGAGCCGGGCGGCTGCTGGCAGCCGGCGGCGGACCTCGAGGACGTCGTCATGGAACAAGCCGATGGCGTCTAAGGCGACGATGCCGAAGCGGCGGTAACCGTCGTCGAGCACGCAAGCCAGCGCCCAGAGGTCGTCGTGCACGGCCGTCGCAGCGCGGTTTTGGCTAAAGCCCGCCAGCCACACCGGCCGCTGCGGATCCGACAGGTCGGGGGTGATCTTCGCCCGCGCGAAGCCGACGGTGAGCGCGCGCGGCGCTGCCTCGGAGGGGGCGCGGCTCAAGGCGAGGTTGAGCGCGTAGCCCGGGTTCCGATCGCGAAAGACCCACAGGCACCGGCCGACGAAGGCCAGCAGGAGCACGAACACCACGGCCGCGGTCCACCGCAGGCAACGACGCCACCTGGCTGGACGCCGGGGTGGGCCAGGGGCGGGGCTCGGTTCGGAGGCGGTCGGGTTCTGCATCCGGGGATGCAAGCAGGCGCGGCGGCCGAGGGCAAGTCCGGCCGACCGCCCAGCCGCTTTCGGGCTCGCTTACGGGAGGGGTGGTCCTTAGGATTCGTGCTCGACGCTGTACGAGATATGGCCTGGCGGATTCACGATCACGTGACGCGGGGTGAAGTGGACAACCGCGAGCGCGGGGTGGTGCGGGGTCGGATATGGCTGTGCGGGCGCGCGGAGCCGGTGGTGCTCGAGCTGACGGGGAACGCGTGCCCGGATTTGGCGGGTTGCCTGTTGACCTTCGAGAACCCCGGGAAAGCGGTGGCTTTGCCTCCGGACCGGCAACTGGCGGCCGAGCAGCGGGGGACGGCCGGCGACCTGACGGCCTCGCGCAAGGTGCGCGTGCTCGATCGGTCGCCGTCGGAGTTCTTTGAGGCGAAGGACCGGGGGCTACCGGTTCCTGAGCGCTTGGCGAACTGCGTGTATTTGGAGTGGTTCAGCGAGGCCGACGGGCGCGTGGTGATCGAAAGCACGGACTACCGCGTCAGCATCTCGCCGCCGGCCTGGACGCTCACGCCGGAGGAGGAGGAACAACGCCAGCGCGATGCGCGCTCCGGTTTTCAGGGGTTCCTTTCCAAGCTGAGCGCCGCCCTCGAAGCCGCGAAACACGAGCCGCCCGCGGACAAGCCTTGGGACGAGTACGATTACGAGAGGCTCATGCGCGAAAGCGACGCGCGGACGGACAAGTACGGCGAGCTCCTCGATAAGTACATGGATCATCCGGACGGCGACCAGATCATCGCTCGCGAGATGGGGTGGAGCGACCCCGAAGACGAGCTGGATGACGAGGTGGCCGAGTCCGGCACGGAGGACGACGGAGAGGGATCGTCGCTGGACGTCGACGAAATCGACCGGATGAGTGCGGAGAGCGCGGCCGAACCGCTCGAGCCTGAGCCCGCGACCGAAGGGGTGGATTGGGTGCGAGACGAGGACGGCGACGTGCATCACCCGCTGGCTCTGCGGGCGTTCAACGGGAGCCTGGCCTTGTGGCGGCACTGCGAGGCCTTGGGCCTGGAGCGAAGCGAAGACGCCGACCTGAGCACGCTGGTCGGCGAATTCCAAGTCGCGAGCGCGAAGCTGGCGGGGGCGCTCAACAGTCTGGCCTACGGCCGGGATTTACGCGAGGGGCCGTTCGTGGTGGCCTACCTGAAACGCGCGCTCAGCCATGTGCATGCCGCCCAGGCCGCCCTCGAGAAGGTGGCCGCCCGGGCCGGGTTGCCAGCGGAGGTGTTGGCCACGACGCGGACCGAGTTGTTCGGAATCCGCGACGAGATTGTGCGCCTGATGAGCGAATTCCGAGGGCACACCCGCTCGTGAGAATCAACGACACGCCCGCGCGGGCGGAGAGCGCGGGGTCGAGAGCGGCGGGTGGCGGGCGGACTATCGGGGTTCGCGCAGCCTGGCGCGCACCAACTCCGGCAGGTACTTGACTGGCACCGATCCGTGGGCCAGGACCGCCTCGTGGTAACGACCGAGGTCGAAGGCCTCGCCCAGCTCGCGTTGGAGGGTTTGGCGCAGGCGATAGTGAGCCATGCGGCCGACGAAATAGGTGCTTAACTGGACCGAACTCTGTTTGGCTCGGACGATCTTGAGCCGCGCTTCTTCCTCGGACTGAAAGCCGCCTTGGACCAACAGCTCCATGGCTTGCGCGTCGGTCAGGTTGCGGCAGTGCATCTGGTGGTCGAGGATGGCATTGACGACGGCGCGCAGGTAGAACTTGAGCTGCATGAGGCGGAGGGGGAGGTTGCCCTCGCCGTAGCCCTGATCGAGCATGGTTTGCTCGGTGTAGACGGCCCAACCCTCGATGAAGGGTCCAGACTGGAGCACGCGACGGATGGGCGAGCCGGCTCGATTCGAGTACTCGAGTTGGACGTAATGGCCCGGGTACGCCTCATGGATGGTGAGGATTTGCAGCATGTGCCGGTTGTATTCCTCGAGCAGGCTTTGGACCCGTTCGGGAGGCCAGTCGGCCCCCGGCGGACTCACGGCGTACATGCTTGTGGCGTTGGGATCGAGCGGCGGGGCGGAGTTGAGGTAGGCGAGCGAATTGCCGCGTTGGAACTCGGGCATCTCGATGACCTGACAACGGTCGGGCTCCGGCAGCCGGAGAATGTCCTGCGCGCGGATGAACGCCTTGAGGTTGGCCACGGTGGCGCGCGCGTCGCGGACGAGGTCTTGGCCCTCGCCATGCTCGCGGCTCACGGCGGCGAGGACCTGCCCGATCGTGGCGCGGCGGCCCTCGGGGTCATCGGGCGGCAGGGCTTGGCGCGGGAAGTAGTGGCTCCAGACCTGACGACTCACCACGTATAACTCGCTCGTGACCCGTTGGAACTCGGCCTGGGCCTGCGCCAGCACCTCGTCGGCCGTGAGCCCGGCATCGAGCACCAACTCGAGCTTGCGCGCGAATTTCGCCTTGCCCAGGCGCCAATCTCCCGTGGCGCGCCCGAGCAGATCTTGTTCGAGGAACTGCTGGTAGTCCTTGAGGACGGCGGCGAGCTTTGCGCCGGCTTCCTGCACAGTTTGGCGTTGGGGGCTGTCGCCCACGAATTCAAGAATCCCGCCCTCATAGAACGCAATCGATCCGCGATTCTGTCGGATGGCCGTTTCCAGGATGCTGGGGGGCGGGCGGTCGAGATTCGCGCGCGCGGCGGCGACGACGCTGGGGATGTGCGTCATGCGGGCCAGGGCATGGGCGATGTTCGTCTCGCGGGGCAGGGTGGATTGGGCGAGTACGAGGAAGACGCTATCGCTGATGCGTTGGTTGTAGACGCGCGGGTCCTGCTCGAACGGGCGGGTGTTGGCCGCCAGCCACAGATCCGTGACCAGTTCGTGCCTGAAGATCTCGAAATCGATCTGGCCCGCGCGACTCAGGGCTCGGTAATCCACGCGCCGAGGCAGCTCTTTGAGGGTCTGGCGGGCGTGTTCCACCCAGGCGCGCCGGGCCCCGATCGAGAGGTCGTCCAATTGCGCGTCGAAACGGTGGTCGCCGAGATGCGTGGCGCTGAGGGGGCGCTGTCGGAAATGGGTCTCGAGGTATTGTTGAAAGAACTGGTTGAGGACAGCGTCCGGGTCGGGGGCGGACGCGGCCCGCAGGCCGCCGGCCATCAAGCACGCCAACAGCCCAACGCTCAGCAGGGTGTTTCGGTTCATAGACAAGTGACTTCGTCTTTCGGAGGGAACCCGCCGGCGCCGGCTCGCGGACCTTTGCCCACGCGAGCGGGCGACGTTTCCCCCACATGCTACATCGCGCCCGCGACATGTACTGCAAGGGCCCCCGACCTGGCGAGCGAAAAGCCTGCGGCACGCCTCGGGGCGTGGGTCGTCAGACCCGCTTGGCGGACGTGACCGTCCTCGCTCCGCCTTGCTAAGGATTCGGGCCTTGTAGGCCATCTCGCTGACTCATGCGCAACGCCCCGTGCCCCTCCACCCGAAGCGCTGGCTCAGCCAGGAATTGTTGATCAGGGCGATCTCCGCCGCCAGCGTCTTGCTCAAGCTGAGGTTCCACCCCAACCCTGCCCCCGAGGCCAAAAGGTGTGGCACTCCCATGTCCACCAGCACACCGCTCCCGCCCACTAGGCAGAACTGAGCGTAGCGCCGGAGCAGTTGCCCGACCCTCGTCGTGGCCACAAAGCCAGGGGCGGAGACGCAGGGCTTGTTCATCGCTATTCTCGCCAGGTGCCCCGCTGCTGCAACCACAGGATGTCCGCGTTGCCGGGCATGACCCCATCGTCCCGTGGTGGGGACACCGTGCGCGCATCCCGCCAGCGGTGCAGCTCGACATGCCCATCGGCGAAGCTCAAATGCGCTCCGCGCCGGTGCAGCACCCCAGGCTTGTCCCGTAGCACCCACCCGCCCGGCTCCTCGGGCCGGAAATCCCATTGCAGGGCGAAACTGCCGTCGTTGATTGTCTCGACCCGTTCCTCGACGAAGGTCAGCGCCTCGGCGGGGGCCGGCTGAGTGATCTCGCCCAACCGCCGATAGGTCCTGGCCACCGGGCTCTCCACTGGCGACCCCAGGAAGCAGTTCAACGACACCGTTCGCACGCGCGGCTGTGTCACCGTCCCAAGCGTGACCGGCCGTACCGCCGGACAACGCCACACGCCGACCTCCCCGCCCAGGTACGGCGCCAGCAAGCTGCGCCGGAGGTAGAGGGTGTTGGTGCAGTCCGGACCGGGTAGGCCCAGCCAGCCCTCGACCCATTTGGCCCCGAGGGCTTCCTCGCGACCGTCGGCGTTGGGCGGCAACCGGTCCTCGTGGTCCTGGGCATAAAGCTGCAGCGCCACGGCGAACTGCTTCAGGTTCGACAAGCAACTCGTCGCTTGCGCCCGCCTCTTGGCGGCCG
>Ga0194125_10002402_pt1 | contig 31000 bp, 29 predicted proteins | sample TA2KigC250mmetaG_FD_148626 | JGI IMG/M metagenome (GOLD analysis project Ga0194125, IMG submission 148626) | Freshwater microbial communities from Lake Tanganyika, Tanzania - TA2015034 Kigoma Deep Cast 250m | ecosystem: Environmental > Aquatic > Freshwater > Lake | place: Tanzania: Lake...
CTTTTCGCTGGCCGCCGCGCCCTGGCAGACCGGGCTGCCGCCCGCGCCGACGGCGACGCCCGCACCGACGGCCGCGCCCGAACCCCCTGAGATCATTCAACAGATCGAAGCCTGGCAAAGATGGCTGTCCGCCAGATTGCCGGCCGGGTGGGTATGGATCGTGCTGGGAATCGGCCTGGTTATTGTAGGAATCGGGTGGTTGCTGAAAAACGCCCTTGAACTCCTGGAAAAGTGGGATAGCCTGCTGGAGCGCCTGCGAAAACCTCCGCCAGCGGATGGAATCCCTGGCTCAGAATTGCCTCCTTATGACCCGAACGCCTTCGTTGATCTCGAACTGGGCCTGGGAGCCGCGGACCCCGAGTTGAAACCGGTGATCGGCCTGAAAGTCCGCAGCAGCGGGGAAGACCCCAACACGCCGCCCGGCTTCCACGAAATTCACCGCTTTCACAGCCTGGCAGAGGCCATGCAAGAAAAGGAAAAGGCCACCGACCGGCCTTACCCGGCCTTTGCTCTGCTGGGCATCCCCGGTTCGGGCAAAACTACCCTGATGGAACATCTCTACCGGCAGGTCGAGCGCGACTACCGCCTCGACCCGGCCAGCCCGCAGCCGCTGCGCGTTTCGTTGAGCGCCTATCGCGGCGAGGGGCCGCTGGTCTTCCTCCGCCGCCGCTGGCAGGAACAATGGAAAGACGGCGGCACGCTCGATGCCGCCCTCCAGGATGGCCGCCTCTGGCTGTTCGCCGACGGCCTCAACGAGATGCCGCGCTACCAGGAGCGCATGAGTCACTGGAAGATTTTTGCCCGCAATTCCATCCAGGCGGGCAACCGTGCCATCTTCGCCTGCCGCAGCGACGATTACGGCGAAGGCCTCGACCTGCCCCGCCTGGTGATTTATGAAATGGAGGCAACCCGCATCCAGAACTTTCTGCACAAGCGCATTCTAAACCAGGCAGACGACATCTGGAAGAAACTGGATAAAGACCGCCGCCAGGGGCGCGGCGATCTTTATCGTTTGGCGCAAACTCCCTTCTGGCTGGTGGTGATGACCCGCGTCGGCGGCGACGGCCTGGATCCCAACCGCGCCAAACTATTGGAAAAATTCGTCGCCTGTTGGCTGGATGAACCGCACCACACCGGGGGGCACTACCTGACCCCCGAACAGCGTGCCGGCTGCCTGGAAAGTCTCACCCGCCTGGGCTGGCGCGGCTTGCTGCGCAGCCAGAACTATACCTTTACCTACCGCCAGGCGAGACGCATTCTGGGCTGGCCCTCGAAACAAGCCTCGACCCTGGAACGGGCTGTCACGGGATTATTGAAAATCGAGAAACCCCAAGGCGCTGCCCACACCACGCGCTTCTTCCACCAGATCTTCCAGGAGTATTTCGCCGCCATCGAGCTGGCCCGGCGTTTCCAATCTCACCGCCTGTGGCTGAAGCAGGGGCGTTTCTGGCGTATCCCCTGGCGCAAATGGGAGTTCGTCTACAGCCGCTGGGCCCCCCTGCCCGCCCCGCCCTCCACGGATTGGGAAGTGGCCAGCGTGATTGCCGCGGGAAGGCTGACCCCCGCCCAGGCGGAACGTTTCGTGAAGGCTGTGCTGCGCCACAACCCGCCCCTGGCGGCCCGCTGCGCCTTGGGATCGGAGGCGCAACTGCCAGAGAACACCAAAGCGCTGATTCAAAAGCGCCTGCTGGCCCTGATGAACTCCCCGCGGGAGCGCCTCTCCCTGCGCATTGCCGCGGGCAAGGCCCTGGCCAGCCTGGACGACCCGCGCTTTACCCCCACCCCCAACCCCTCCCCCGAAATCGGGGGAGGGGCAGGGGAGGGGGTAAGCATAATCCTCCCCGATCTCATCCCCATCCCCGCCGGGCCGTTCCGCATGGGCACCAACGCCCAGGATGAGAAGAAACTCAAGGCCGCTGGTGTTGAAGAACAGTTTATCTTAAACCACGAGAAAACCGGCGAACGAGACCTGATCGTTTCCCTCGGTGAATATGCGATCAGCAGATACCCGGTCACCGTGGCCGAATACCGCTGCTTTATGCAGGCGCGCGGCTACGAAAACGAAGCTTACTGGCCGGATGAACCCGCCCGGCGCTGGCTGCGCGGTGAAATGGCCTTCGAGGAGAGCTACCAGTATTGGCTGTTTCACAACCTTTTGGATGGCTTGCGCCAATCCCTGCCGCAAATCGAAAAACGCGTCAAAGCCGGGCTAGAGCGTCCCGCTTACCTTCAGGCGATTTTACATGCGCTCGATATGCCGGAAGATGATTATCGCCAGAACTGGGAAGAACTGGAAGCGCAGAAACGGGACGAGCATGGCCAGGCCTGCCAGCCCTGGCTGTGGGAGGAGCGCGATTACACCCACGCCAACCAGCCGGTGATCGGCGTCACCTGGTACGAGGCCCGGGCTTACACCCTCTGGCTGACCGAAGCCTTGCGACGGATCGGGAAACTGGGCGAAGACGAAATCATCCGCCTGCCCACAGAAGCTGAATGGGAGAGGGCGGCGCGCTTCACTCCCTCACCCCTGACCCCTCTCCCAATCCTGGGAGAGGGGAATTCTCCCTCCCCCAGGTTGGGGGAGGATCGGGGTGGGGGCCTCTGGCCCTGGGGCAACCGCTGGGACAAAGACTACTGCAACTCGCTGGAAGGGCGCGTCCAATTCCCCACCCCGGTGGGCGTGTATCCCCACGGGGCCAGCCCCTACGGCGCCCTGGATATGGTCGGCAACGTCTGGGAGTGGTGTTGGGATTGGTACGCGCCGGATACGTACCAGCAGTTGCTGGAACTGCCCCGGCCCGTGAAAGACCCGCGCGGCCCCGAAACAGGGGATATGCGTGTGCTGCGGGGCGGCTCGTGGTACTACGGTCGGAGCCTCGCCCGCTGCGCTTTCCGGAGCAGGTACGTCCCGGATTACTTCTTCAACGATGTCGGTTTCCGGGTGGTGTGCGCTCCCAATTGTCCCGAATCCCTGGTTCCTGAATCCTGAAACGTTCCCCCCCGAAGGGGGGCGATTTTTTTTGAAATTTCAGAACCCCGGTTTTTTTTGGGTGGTCACGGTGAAACAGGCCATGTAGAAATCGTAATTCAGTTGAGAATACAAATATCCAGCAGGTTTGTTTCCTCAACCCAACCACTTGTCCATCGTGAGACAGGCCTCCTGGATCGGCAAGACGGTTATATCCTCGAAATACATCTTCCGCTCTCCGCCATACAGGAGGAACAGCTTCGCTTCGGGATAATCGGCGCGGAACGTTTTCAGACTGGCCAGCATATTCTCCTGAAAGCGGTCGGTTGCCTTGACTTCGATGGCTTTGATGCCTCCTGGCCCGTACAGCACGAAATCCACTTCGACGCCGTCCGCCGTGCGGAAGTAATAGGGCGTGTACTCCAAACGGAGCAGGTCATTGACCGCCATCAATTGCTGGCAAACCAGCGTTTCCAGGCTGATGCCGCCGATTTCCTGCGGCATGTCATACGGCCCCATCGGGCGGATGGTTCGATATAGGCCCGGATCGAAAAAATAGAATTTCGGGTGAGCCACGAGGCGGCGCTTTGCTCGTTTGGTAAACGATGGGAGGGTGCAAGCAATCAGCAAATCCTCCAATATACCAAAATAGCCTTCGACCACTTTTCGGTCCACGGCCGCCTCGCGGGCCACGCTTGCGATATTAAGCTGCTGTCCCTGTGAAAAACTGGCCGCCTCCAGGAACCGGCCGAATGCCGCCAGGTTGCGGGTCAGCCCTTCCTGCAATATTTCCTGCTCCAGATAAGTCTGCACATAACTTTCCAGGTACGCGTCATGATCGGCTGACTGCGCCAGAGGGAGCATGCCGCGCACAACCGCTTGCGGGGCGTCGAAATCGTTTCCCAATTCGAGCGCCGTCAGCGGGTGCATCCGATAGGTCAAGGCGCGCCCAGCCAGCAGGTTGTAGCCGCCGCGACGCAGTTTCCTGGCGCTGCTGCCCGTCAGGACAAATTTCAAGCCGCGCCCTTCGATCAAGCGGTGCACTTCGTTCAACAATTCGGGAATGCGCTGGACCTCGTCAATGATAACAAAACCGGCATAGTCTTTCGGAATATACCGCTCCACCCTGCCCGGGTCCGCAAGCAGGCGCGTAAACAGCCCGGATTCCAGCAAGTCGAGATACACCGCGTCCGGGAAGCGCGCTTTCACCCAGGTTGTTTTTCCGGTGCCTCTCGGACCGAATAAGAAGAAGCTCTTGTTAGCGGCAGGTTGCAATAATCTGGTGTACATAATTCCATTTTACGGCAAAAAATGGGGTTGTCAATCTTATTCTTTCGACAGCCGCGCAATCAAATCAACGACCACCGTCATCGCCTGTCACAACAACTTTGGCTGTGCCGTCTCGTCATACTCCACGCCCAAATGCTCATGGGCGGACTTCGTCGCCACCCGTCCCTGGTGTATAGCTCCCAAACTCGATCAAAAGCCCGTCCTCGGGCGCCCCGAGGACGGGGCTGTAGATCATATTTGGGTGAGTCTCCGGCTCAACCCCCTGCGCCTTCGAGCCAATCCGTAGCCGATATTTCTAAATCTCGTATGACGGCAGAAACCAAATGTTGTCGTGATATTCTTCTTCGTCTGACGCGCCCCAAATGAGCAACAATTCTTCGATCGTTTCCCCAATGCCCATGTCGGCATTCATCACAAAGATGCCTGGGACATGCCGCCTTTGCGTCTGTGCTTTTGCGCGTTCTGCTTTCAAAGTTCGCAAGCGTACCACAACTGGTGGAGGATTGCGATCTTGCTCTGCGCGCATCCGCTCTCCCCACCGTTGTGATTGACAAATCCCCCCAATTCCATCAGAATCCCCTCATCACCTCTACCAATTTCCCAACCACCAATCTACCAACTACCAACCTCCCCCCCCCATGCCCACCCTCTTCCTCATCCGCCACGCAGAAAACGAATACCTCTCCCAGGGCCGACTGGCCGGTCGCCTGCCGGGCGTGCATCTGAACGAAGAGGGGCGGGAGCAGGCGCACGCCCTGGCTGATTCGCTGTCGAACGCGCCGGTCGAAGCCGTCTACGTCAGCCCACTCGAGCGGACGATGGAAACCGCCCAACCGATCGCCAGGGCCCTGGGGCTGGAAGTCATCCCCGAGCCCGGGCTGCTGGAAGTAGATTTCGGCGAGTGGCAGGGAAAGACCCTCGAACAATTGCGCCGCCGCAAACTATGGCAGACCGTCCAGAACAGCCCCTCGCAGATGTGTTTCCCCGGAGGAGAGAGCTTCGCCGACGCCCAGCGGCGCATCGTGGAGGTCATCGAAAGACTGAGCGGCAAACACCGGCCCGAGGCGCTGATCGTGTGCGTCTCTCACGGCGACCCCATCAAGTTGGCTCTGGCCCACTACCTGGAGATGCCCATTGACCTTTTTCAGCGATTGATGATTGCGCCAGCCTCGATCTCGACTCTACACATCGGGGAAGGCTGGGCGCGGGTTGTCAATATCAATCACTACAAAAATGATATACTTCGAGCAGAGCATCAGGTAGTAGAGTGTTAGGAGTACAAAATGCCACAAGAAGAATTCAACTTAAAACCCGTTGACCACATCACTACCGATGCGATCGGGCCAGTCGGAAAACGCATTTTCTACCTCCAGGCCCAAAAGGGCCACCAGACCATTACCGTGCTGGCGGAGAAATTCCAGGTGCAGTCCCTGGCTATCGGCATCGAACGCTTTCTGGCCGAGATCGCCCAAAAATACCCCGACCTGCCCCCTGCCTCGTCGGACTACCGGGAGGACGTCATGCGCATCCATCCGCCGGTGGACCCGCTTTTCCGCATCGCCAACATCGGACTGGGCTTCAACATAGACGAAGACCTGATCGTGATGGTCATCCACGAATTGATCGTCGAGTATGAAGGCGAGGAAGAAGATTTCGACGAGACCGAAGAGACCGATGAGGAAGCCCAGGTAGCGCCAAGCGTAGCGCGGTTCTGGTGCACCCGCTCGCAATTGCTGGCCTTGAGTCGCTGGGGCCTCGAGGTCGTCTCGCGAGGACGTCCCTTCTGCCCTCAATGTGGAGAACCGATGGACCCAGAGGGGCATTTCTGCGTCAAGAAGAACGGCGGGCGCCCACGGAAATAGATTCGGCGAATCAGCGAGTCAGCGAATCGTTGAATCGCTGAATCACCCAACCCCCATGTCCAACCCCGAAACTGATAGCATCCTCACCGCCCTCGTAAACGGTGATCTCTCCCTTGAAGGTGAATTCATCCACGGCTACAACTACACCTTCCTGACGCAAGTCGCATACCAGGGCGTCACGTTCCGGGCGGTGTATAAACCTCAGCAGGGCGAACAACCGCTTTGGGATTTCCCCGAAGGCACCCTGGCACACCGAGAGACGGCTGCCTTCCTGGTCAGTGAAGTCTTGGGCTGGCAGCTCGTACCCCCGACCGTCTTTCGCGCCGATGGCCCCTTCGGCCCCGGATCGCTGCAACTTTTCATCGCCCACAACCCCGAGTATCACTACTTCAACCTTCGCGCCGCAGACTTCCAACGCCTGCCTCCGGCGGTGCTGTTCGACCTGCTGGTCAACAACGCCGACCGCAAAGGCAGCCACCTGGTCTTCGCGCCGGAAGGAGGACTCTGGCTGATAGATCACGGGCTGTGCTTCCATGTTCAAGAAAAACTGCGCACGGTGATTTGGGATTTCGCCGGTCAGCCGATCACCCCGCATCTTCAGGAGGATCTACGGAAATTCAAGGCTGTTCTGGACTCCCCTTCCGAGCTGGCTGCCGCTTTAGGGGAGCATCTTGCCCCAGAGGAGGTTGCTGCCCTCGCCGCCCGCGCCGAACGGCTGCTCGAGCTGCAAACCTTCCCCTACCCTCCCGAAGATAGACGGGCGTATCCTTTCCCGCCGTTATGAAGAGTGTTCCCATGTCCCATTGCAAACTTGCCCTGCTCGGCTTCGGCAACGTCGGCAGAGCTTTAGCCGAACTGCTGCTCAGAAAACAAGCCGATCCCAGCCCGCACACCACAGCCTATGGCCTGTTGGCAGATTTTCTCAATTCGACTGGAATCGCCTCTAGTTGATCTACCATCTCTTTGATCACATCGAAACCGCCCTGCCAGAACTCGGCCTTGGTGATGTCCAGGCCAGCCACAGCGCAGATGTCCGCGGGAGAAGCCGAGCCGCCCGCTTCGAGGATCTTGATGTAGCGCGGCTTGAAGCTATCGCCTTCGGCTTTGAATTGCTTGTAGAGCGAGAGCACCAACAATTGTCCAAAGGCATAGGCGTAGACGTAGAATGGCACATGCATGAAATGCGGGATGGACACCCATTCCCATTTGAATTCTTCACTCAGTTCTACAGAATCCCCGAACTGTTTTTCGATATTCTCCATATGTGCCGCAGAGAGTTGGTCAATGGTAGCCCCCTCAGCAACCATCCGATGCGCAGCGACCTCGAACATCGCGAAGAAAGCCTGGCGCATGATCGTGGCGTAGGCATCGTCAACCTGGCGGAAGAGGATGTCGCGGCGCACGGCGGGATCCTCCTCGATTTCGAGCAGGCGATCCACTAGCAGCATCTCGGCAAAAGTAGAAGCATTCTCGGCCATGGGCAGCGCCGAATGAAATGTGAAGACATTGTGGTGAAAAGCTAACATAGCATGGATGGCGTGTCCCAGTTCATGCGCCAGAGTAGCCACATCGTTTGCTTTGCCCTGGTAATTGATCTTCACATAGGGTGTGTGGCCTGGCACTACCGAAGCGCAGAAGGCGCCATCTTGTTTCCCTTTGCGTACTTCACTGTCTATATGGTCATCGTGGATGACTTTTGCAGCCAGCTCAGCGATGCGGGGGGCGAAATCTTCGAAGGCGTTGAGCGTGATTTCGACGGCTTCGTCGAAAGCATAGGTTTTGTCAGCCTGGGCGACAGGAGCATAGATATCGTAGCGGCGAAGCTTATCAACGCCCAACCACCTGGCTTTGAGCTTGAAGTACCGTTGGAAAATATCGGCGTTCTTTTCGCAAACCTCCAGCAAAGTGCTGACAACCTCGTCGGGAAGGTCATTGACCAGGTTGCGAGCCGAGATCGGCATGGCATGATTGCGTAATTCCACTTTTTCAGCCTGCCAATCGCGGATCAGGGTCTGATACATTTGCCCCAAGATCGGGCCGTCGTTGCCAAAAATCCTGTACAACTCCTTATAAGCCGCTTTGCGCAGGCCTGCATCGGCGCCCTGCACATAGACGCTCAATTCGCCGCGCGTCAATTCTTTGACCTCGCCATCCACTTCGAGTTTGAACACATATCGGTTGGTGATGGCATCATACAAGGTTACCAGCGCCTGGGAACCAGTTACATCTTTGATACTGATGATCTTCTCCTCGGGCTCCGTGAGCGTGTGAGGTTTGAAGTGGCGCATCTCTTCCAGCCAGTAACGATAGTCGCAGGAGAGGGACATCAATTCTTCGGCCTTGGCATCCTCGAGTTCTTTCCACCACAGGGAGAAGAACAAAGTCTGGTTCTGGATCTTGGCCATAAACTGCTGCACCCGAGCGTAGAGCGCCTGCGCATCCTGATTCTGCGTATCGGCTGCAAACCACAAACTTGGATAGGTAGACAGCTCGTTTGCTGAGATCGTGGCTTCTTTCAAGGCCTTGACGACCTCGATGAAATCTTCGAAGTCAATATCGGGAATCAGTTTTTCACGGAAGGCTTCGAAATCCCTGGCTTTCGCTTCCAGGTTCTCGAATGCGGCTTCGATTTCCGGCCCCCTGGGAGATGGGAACAAGTCAGCAAGGCTCCAGGGTGATAGTGTGTATTTGTTCATAGCGTTATTTTTCCTTATGTTGGATGTCAATGAAACGAGGGGTAATTATACTCGATTCCCTGGTTCGAATCTTGACCCATCGCCGAACATTCGTTAAAATACACTACATATCACGCCGAAGTGGCGGAATTGGCAGACGCGCACGACTCAAAATCGTGTTCCTTCGGGAGTGTGGGTTCGATTCCCTCCTTCGGCACACAGAAACGATAGAGTGGAGCCTGAGCATCCAGGCTCCACTCTATTGTTATTCGGGAGGAATGACTGTCACATGTAAAGCACGCCCATACCCGTGCCAGATTCAGGTCAAACCAAGCGCTGAACGAAGCGAACAGAGAGACTCCCTTCGGCCTGGCTCAGGGCAGGCTTCGCCGCTGGAGCATGCCCTTTGTGAGCGAATGGGAATGCCAGCGGCTCAGAAGAATGACACGATGGCTGAAAGTTACGACTCAGGTAGGTTGCCGATTGACCTATTCTGGACAGGTGAGCCAATACCACGAGTTGTAAACAGTCAAGAGGGTACCGTCTACAACGCCATTCGCGCAGCCGCTATACGAGAAATCATACAGTCCAGACAATACAGTGAATGAGCGAAACTCATCAGCCTCTAAATTGAAACTCACCGTTTGCGGTCCAGTCATTGTGAAGAACAATGTCTCGCCCTCCTCCGAAAAGTTGACGAAAGTGATTGGAACGAGCACCACGCAAGTACCGGTGAGGGTTAAGCTGCCGCTATTGGTAAGGTCTATCGCGTTGTCTGTCGAGAGATCTCCATTGCACGTTACTAAATCATAGCTGTAGAGCTCCCGCTCGACAGTAAATGTCTTCGACGTCGCTGCCGGGACAGTCAGGTAATAGTACTCTCCGCCTGCCCCATACATGTAAAGATAAGCGGCCTCGTCGCTTTGGTTGTCAACCCTGAATTCTGCTAATTCTGGTCGGGAGAATAGCACCTGATCTACAGGAGCGGGCATCTCACAAGTAGCTGGGATAACCAGCTTGCCGCTATTCGTAAGATCTATGGCGTCTTCTGAGGATACTCCATTGCACGTCAGCAATTCGTATGTGTACGCTACCCGATCAACAGTGAATGTCTTCGACGTGCCTGCTGAAACGGTCAGGTAATAATATTCGTCCCCTGGGCCATACATGTAAATATACGCGGTATACGGGCTTTTGTTATCAATCGTGAATTCAGCCAGGATTGGCCGGGCAAATGCTGTGGTTGTCGAAACAAGCAACAAAGCCCCAGCGATCAACAATACGAAATAGAATTTTTTAACGTTCATCACGATCCTCCTCGATTGATTCGTGAATCATAATTGTGAGCCCTTGTAAAGTAAAGCTAGCTTGTGTATTCAGGATATACAAATTTTCGTAATACTCAATAGTACTTTGGGTACATTTTTTGTAACTACTCAGCCAAACGGGGAAGTTCCCGAAAAAAGGGTGTGCGAAGGGGGCGTAGCCCCCTTCGCACACCCTTTTTTCGGGCTAATCCGTTCGATGGCTGATACGCCAACCACGCCCAGACGCTAGTCTCGAGATGCCGAGGTACCGATGTAACGCACGAACGTGAATGCCATGCTACCTTTCCAGGAGTGAGCAAAACATGTACGCGATGGACAACGAATCAAGAATATCTCCCCGTATCCGCCTGTTCAATAGTCTCATAGAAGGAATTCGATGCGATGGAATGTCGCTGATTCGGGCGCTCCAACGCCGTTTTCGAAGCGATCCCCATATAAATCTTTCTATTCGAGCACATCGAAAGCCCATTTCAGAGCATCTTGTATGTAAAAGTGTGTCTGAGGAGCGGTGTTATCCCACGTATGAAGCACTCCGCTACCTCTTCACATTGTTCAGGATCAGAGCAAGGCTTCGTCCTGCATGACGAACGTAATCTGACATTTGATTCGTTCGAATCCTGTGGATAACTCGCCGAAATCTGTGGAAAAGCGCTTTGGATTGTTGAAAACTCGTTCTATAAATTCTGTTGATCTCGATCTCTCGCCCCCCATATTTGGGGGGCGTCTCCTGATACGCCCTAGATATGCCTTTATCCCCCAAAAGAACATTTTCATTCATCTCCATCCCCACCTCAGTTGGGGACAAAAAAGGATTCAGTTCCCCCCATATCTGGCTAGTTCACAGGAAACATCTCCTGTATATAGGCCTTGTTTTCGCCAAAAACTATTCATCCACATATCCCCAGGCTCTACTAAGATTACTGTTAAACATTCATATTGGTTATTTCCACATCTTTAACTTGCAGCCAGACGACATTTTCCGAAGACAAAGTCCCATAAGCAAGGCATCCATTTGGAGGCAGGGCGGCGTATTGGTTATCGAGCCATAGGACAAAGCCGAGAGGAGGCCGGGGGATGATGGATGTCTCGAAAAGAATCTCATTATCAACGAAAAACCTGATCGAATCGGCTTGCCAATTCATACTATAGTGATGCCATCGAGTAACCTCGATATTGGCGAGAGCGGCGTCTTGTCGAATGATCCGGCTGGCCAGTTGGCGGAGCAGCCGTGCGGTGGGTTTCCAGATCAATAGAGGCAGCCCGAGTATTCCAATCGCTAAAACAGGCGGCGAGCAGGCTGGGGAGCGAAAGGTGGCAGCCAGAAATCCCCTGGCGGGCAGATCATCGCGGAGCGATAGATAATTCTGTGGGGAAGCGAAGAAGAACCAGGCTGCGTTGGGTAGAGCGGGAAATCGACGCGAGCCGCCGCCAAAGCCCAACGACAGGCTGAAGGGGTCGTTCCAGAAACCAAAGCCCCAGGTGCCGGGAAGCTCTGCCTCCGAAACCCGGGCTTGCAGGCTTAATGTCAGGGGAGGTCGCCAGGGGAATTCTTTACGAGATAAGGAAGAATAGTCATCCAGTTGGGCTAACCGGTAATGTCCCTTGGGGCCGGGGGGAATCTCCAGGGTCCACGCGGCGGGGGCAGAGGAAGTGAGACGAGCGTTAGAGGTGAGGGTTGGGGTCAAGTTCGTGGGGGTTTCGATACCAACACATGACTCAAAATCGTCGCCCCGCTGCCGCCGATATTCTGCGCCATGCCGATTTTGGCTCCTTCGACCTGTGAGCCGCCGGCCTGTCTTCGTAGTTGCTGGACGACTTCCACGATCTGGTACATCCCCGTAGCGCCGACGGGATGGCCGCGCGCTTTCAATCCGCCGCGGGTGGTAATGGGAATTCGGCCATGGATGCTGATTTCTCCATCCAGGCCAAGTCGGGGACCCTGGCCGCGTTCAGCGAATCCAGAAGCTTCCAAAGATAACGCCGACATGATCGAAAAGGCGTCGTGTAATTCGAAGAGGTCAATATCTTCGGGGCCGACGCCGGCCTGGCGATAGGCTTGCTGGGCTGAGATCTCAGCGGCTCTCAACCACAACGGGTCACGCCGGTCATGCACAGCGATGGATGCTGTCGCCGCCCCGGAGCCGGCCACGATAATCCGGGGGACTCTGGCATACCGATGCAGGCTTTCTGCAGGGACGATGACCGCGGCTGCGGCGCCATCGGCAATCGCCGAAGAATCCATCAAGTTGATGGGGTTGGAAACCATGGGGGCTTTGAGATATTTCTCTTTGGTGAGCGGGAGATGCAGACGAGCGTTGGGGTTGTGCATGGCGTTGGCGTGGGCGTTGATCGAGAAGGGCGCAAAATCGGCATGTTCCCAGCCGTACTCGTGCATGTAGCGGCGCATGATCAAGGCGTTCAGGCTGATGAAGGATAGACCGTGGATGACTTCCCAATCGGCGTCGGCGGCGGTGGCCAGGCCGGCGGTGGTTTCATCGGGCAGCGCATCGGTCATCTTCTCCACACCGACTACCACGGCGCTGGCGATTTCGCCGGAAGCCACGGCAATCAATCCCATCCGAAAGGCCGCCGCCCCCGAACCACAGGCGGCCTCGATTTTGAAGGCTTCCTGTCCGCGCATGCCTACCCAGTCGGCGATCCATGCGCCCAGGTGATTTTGTTTGTCCAACTGGCCTGAGAGCATATTCCCCACATACAGCGCCTGGGTGGATTTCATTCCGGCGTCTTCCAGGGCGGCGAAGACCGCCTCCCCAGCCAATATCAGCAGGGATTTATCCCAATGTTCCGAGACGGGGGTTTGTCCGACTCCTAAGATAGCAACTTCGCGCATAGGTTGGTGATTGGTAAGTTGGTAAATTGGTAAATTGGCATGATTAATTCATCATCGTATGGTTCATAATCGGCGGCCTCCAATCAAGCCTCCAGTGTATCGAAAGGGCTTTCGCTGGCGGTGATGGTGATGAAGTCATTTGTCCCAGTCTTCACCCCAATATTCTTCGGGGTCGAGGAGGGGTTCAACCTGGGGAACCTGGAAGTTGGAGGCGGGGTGAATATTGGGTATTGGTAAATTGGTCATTATTCGCGCAAACATCGCTGTCAATGAAATGGAGGGTTTGTTTTCAGGGTACATTTGCCTTCCAGGGGGCTGAATGCTGGTAGATTATTTATTGACCATCGCCAGCAAATTCCCGATGATGAATACACTGAGCAACGCCCAGATTATCGCTGTGTTCTCCCCCTGCGATGTGAAATATAAAACCGCCGAGGGGATCACCATCAACAAGAAAGCTGCCAGATGGGCTTCGTATTCGTGTTTGCGTATCCAGTTCATCATCGTTTTCATCCACGAGGCTCACGAAGAACACTAAAAAAACTTCGTGCTCCTTCGTGGCCCTTCGTGGATTCACTCCACAATATCAGTGAAATAGAACGCGCTGGGGAAATCATCGGCGACTTTCTTCTCTTTGCCGCTCCAGCTTTCGATATCGATGCGGAAAACGGCGGTGATTTTCAAGTCTGCATCACTGGCGGGTTCGTAATCCATATTGGGTTTCATGTGAGGGAAGTATTTGTCACACAGCAATTGTAAACCATGCCGGGCTTCTTGCGGGTCGGTGACGATGGAGATGTTCCCAAACGCGACCACCCCGGCGAACTCGACGCCGAATTCCATCGCTCTTGTGTCGGGCAGCAGCCTCCCCATCTCGCTGACGCTGAAACAGACCCGGGGGTTGGCCTGGACATTTTCGATGGTGCGGCCTTTCTTGGCGCCGTGCATATAGATGGCGTGCCTGCCTTCGTCATAGGCGAAATTGCGCGTGACCAGAAATGGCTGATCTCCCAGGGCGGTTGCCATCACGCCGAACCCGGCGCGCGCCAGAAATGCTTTGATCCATTCATCATCTTTGCCGCGTTCCTTACGGCGCATGATTATGTAGTCATTGGAAGTGTCCATGAATCATATTTTCCTTGTTGTTGCCTGAGCAGTTACTTTTCCTGTATTGCGGCAAGAGACTGCGTTGTGGTATGATGACAATATGTCAAGTGTCCTGATAATGCCGCCGAGAGCCACTGCAGGCAGACGTCGAGCCTCGCAGTTGTTCACAAATCGCTTGATAGAAAGTGAGCTAGGCCCACAAATCGCCTGTGTATTACTCTTTGGGAGTGTCGCTCATCAACAGGATGAACCGGAGAGCGACATAGATATTCTTGTTTTCGGTAACAAGCTTAATCCAGAACAGGTGGGCGCTATTGCAGACATCGCCTGGGATACAACCTTGTTAACCGATGAGTTCATTGCGCCATTGGCTTATAATATAAACGATTTGCTGGAAGCGCGCAATTTCTTGATCTATGACGCAATTCGTCATGCAAAGGTGTTATATCGTATGGACGAGATACAAATCCGGAGACTAGAAGCGCAAAATATTTACCGAAAAGCCGAGATTCATCTGGATGAAGCCAAAAAAGCGCTTTCGCAACAGGCATTTCATTTGGCATTGGTGGGTGCGTATACGGCTGCGGAGTTGGCGGCCAAAGCATTGCTATATCTTAAGCCCGGGGTGGATATTCCCTCGAAGCATGGTAGTATTATACGCTCCTTTGGGAAGGAATATGTAACCACGGGCGAAGCACCCGATGCCTGGGGCAGGGCGCTCAACCGGGAACTGGAAGTGCGCAGCCGCGTTCTCTACGATACCATGCTCTTCATCGAAGATAGTACGAAACCAGAGTCTGTCATTGAACTGGCTCAAGAAATGCTGGCATATTTGGGGGAGAGGCTGTCCAACGAGGCTACTTCATAATTCGCGCCCCGATCGCCGCCATCGCGCTCATCAGAGCGATCAACAATCCCATATAGACCAACATCTTTCGCATCACCTCGCCCTCACGCCCGGCCATACCGCCAGTGCTGGCGCCGACCACGATCTTCGTTGGCGCGATCACTGAGCCGAGCGCGCCGCCCGATGTTTGGGCGGCCAGAATATAGGCCACACTGTAGCCCAACAATTCTGCGGTGCGCTGCTGCAAGGCGGCGAAGACCACGTTGGAGTTGGTGTTGCTGCCAGTCATGAAAGCGCCCAGCGCGCCGATCCAGGGGGAGACAGCCGGGAAGGCTGCGCCCACACCCTCCGCCAGACCACGCGCCAGCGTCTCGGTCATGCCGGCGTGCTGCATCACCACGGCCATAGAAACCATCGAGGCAATACCCACGCTGGATGACATCACCCGCCGGACCGTGCCGCTGACGATCCGCCGCCCGGCGCCTTCCGTGTACCATCCTGCCCGTTTGTAGATCAGATAAGCCAGGATGGACGAATACAGGAGAATCGCGCCGGCGTGGCTGAAGAGGGGGATGTCGCGACCATGGCCTGCGGAAGTGGCATATCCCAAAGAAGTTTCCACGGCGGGGAAATCCAGGCTGAGTCTGACTCTCCCGAGGGTGCTCCTGACCTCGGGGATTAGCTGTATCCCCAGGGTGATGGCGATCAAGACCGCGTAGCCAGAGATGGCAATGCCTAGGGAGCGGAGATCCAACTCGCCATCATCTTTCATTTCCCCCCGGAAATGCCGCGCAAGGGGGTAAGCCGCGAGTAGCCCGGCCAGACTTCCCAGGAAAGCGCCGATATTCCATAGCCCCGAGGTGGCGGCCAGATATTGTGCGCCCCCCATGGCCAGACCCAGGATCAAAGTCGGGATCAATAAGCGACGCGTCGCTCTCCAGCCTCCAGCGGCATGAGTGACCATCAGTCCCGCTCCGATGCCGGCGATGCCCAGGAATAGCGCTGACGGTGAGGCCAGGACGGGCCAATCCAACCCGGTTGCAGCCATCATGGCATTGAACGACGAGCCTAACGAGCCAAAGGTGACCGACCAGGAGTGGCCGATGGAGGGGATCACCACGGCGGCTAGAGGGGCAAAGCCTATTCCCCCCATGATGGGTGCGATCACTGCAATAGGGACGCCAAAGCCGCCTACCCCCTGCATGAAAGAGGCGAAGACCCAGCCGATGATCAGGGCCTGCATCCCTTTGTCGGTGGTCAGATGAGGCAGAGCCTGGGCAAACACTTTTATGGCCCCAGCTTCGTCTGTTACTCGGAAGAGCAAAAGCGCTGTCCAGATAACGAAGAGCACGTCGAAAGCGAGCAGCAGGGCTTTAGTATGGCTGACGGCCAGGAGTTGTGCGCCTGCCCCGAAGAAAGCCGCTGCGATGATCAGTGCGCTGAGATATCCCGCCGCGCCGGCCCGCGCCGCGCTCCAACGGAAACCGACCATCAGAACCAAGATGATAGCAATGGGAGTGAAGGCGAGTAAGAACATGGATTTCCGGTTTCCTCATAAATTACCACGGCGTTATTTCCTGGGAAAGCGAATTCCCGGCTCGAAGCGCGAGCGCGCCTCTTTGAGTATTTCCTCGTAGAGTTCCAGGTTGCGGTCTTCCAGGTGATCGAAATTCTGCGGGCTTTTGCTGCCCCAGGTGATGTAGCGCAAAGGGTCGGGATCGAGCTTGGCGGCGATGATCTCTTGCGTGCCGCGGGCCTGGGCTAGCCGCCAGGCGATGGGTGTGACGATCATGCTGTGCCCGAAGCCGTAATTACCGCAGGCGTCCGAGCCGACCAGGTTGCTGGCCACAACATAGACATGGTTGTCATAGGCGCGGGCGCAATTAGTGATATACCAGATATCGTAGCTGCGCTGCAATGCCGCTGCCCTGACGATGATATCTGCGCCCCTGACGGCCAGCAGGCGCGAGAGTTCGGGGAAGTCGCCGTCGTAGCAGATAATCATGCCGATATTGCCCAGGGAGGTCTCGAAAACCTCGGCGCGAGTGCCCACCACGGCCCAACCACCGCCGTCGGTGCGCTCCCAGGGAGCCGGGTGCGTTTTATCGTAGATACCAATAATCTTCCCATCGGGGCCGATCAGGATGGCCGAGTTGTAGACCAGGCCGCGCCCGCCCGCCCGCCGGTAGGACGGCCAGACGACATGCACGCCTAATTCCTGGGCAGTTTTTTGGATCTTTTCGGTGATCTTTCCCGGCGCTTCGTCAATCAGATCCCATAATCCTTCCGCGGTCAACCCGGTCTCATAGCCGGTGGTGACGGTTTCGGGGAAGACCACCAGTTCGGCATCGTAATCAGCGACGGCCTTTTTCAGCCACTCGACCCCCTTATCAACGTTGGCCTGCACATCGTTGGGAGTGATTGAGATTTGAACACAGGCAGCGATAAATTCTTTCATCAGAAGCCTCCTACCAGATTAGTATGACAGCGCAAGGTTAGAAAATAAGCAAGAACTGTAAGCGGATTTCGGAAACGGATTTAGCGGATTCAACTACACAATCCGTTCAATCCGCTCCAAAAATCCGCTAACAGATACGCTTCTAAATAGACATTGCGCTGTAATATTACTGTCCATTCGCTGAAATTAAAATGACTTTCTTGAATTTCGGCCAAAAAGCCGGTTTTTGCCACCGAATTTGCCAAAAACCGCCCAAAGTCGCCATGGTTTTAGCTGGGCTTCTGGGTGCGCTCCAGTCGTCAAAAATATCGCCCGCCAGATATGGCGATTTGTTGAGCAATACCGCTGTATATGGCGATAAAATAAATTCGCGATTTCGCCAAAAATTTCAGCGAATGGACAGATATTAGTGTCAGAAGCAGAATTATATTGCACCTTGATCTTTGAGTTTAGACACCTCATCAAGGGAATAACCCAACTCTACTAGCACTTCTTCTGTATGTTCGCCGAGCAGCGGGGGTGGATGGTGCACTTCGGCGGGGGTCTGGGAGAGTTTATAGGGGAAGCCGGTCAATCTCACTGTCCCCGCCGTGGGATGCTGTGTTTCGATGGCCAGCTGGCGCGCCTGGGCCTGGGGATGTGCGAAGACATCGGGGAGGGTGTTGATTGGGCCGCAGGGCAGACCGGCCTCCTTCAGGGTGGCCAGCCACTCATCGGCGTCGCGGGAAGCAAGCACCTCGCTGAGGATTTCCATCAAGGTAGCCCTGTTGACCAGCCGCTGGCCGTTGCTTTCGAAGCGGGGATCGTCTTTCAGGTCTGGGCGGGCGATTACATCGCACAGCAAACCCCACTGTCCCTCGTTGGCCGCGCCCAGCACGAACCAGCGGTCTTTAGCTTGAAAGGCCTCATAGGGCGTCAGGTTGGGGTGGGCGTTGCCGTAGCGCCGGGGAGGCTCCCCCCCGATCAGGTAATTGGAAGCCACGTTTGCCAGCAGAGCGACGTGCGCGTCCAGCAAGGACATATCCACCAGTTGGCCCTCGCCGGTCAGGTCGCAGGCGCGCAGGGCGGCCAGGATAGCGGTGGCGGCGAACATGCCGGTGTTGATATCTATGATGGGGATGCCCACGCGAGAGGGCGGCCCCTCCGCCGGGCCGGTGATGCTCATCATGCCGCCCTCAGCCTGCAGGATGGCATCGTAGCCGGGGCGCTCGGCGTAGGGGCCATTGCGCCCGTAACCGCTGATGGAGCAATATACCAGGCGCGGATTCAGAGTGCGGACATCTTCATAGCCCAAACCCATTTTATCCAAAACGCCGGTGCGGAAGTTTTCAACCATTACATCGGAGACTTTGATCAGGCGATGGATGATCTCCTGCCCTTCATCACTCTTCAGGTTTACGGTGATGCCCCGTTTGTTGCGGTTGGTGGCGATGAAGTAAGCCGATTCCCCGGGGTAAGGTCCGTAAGGTTCTCCGACGAAAGGCGGCCCCCAACCACGGCTCTCATCCCCTCTGCCGGGCTGCTCTACTTTGATGACATCCGCCCCCAGGTCGCCCAACATCATCGTGCAGTAGGGACCTGCCAGGGCGCGGGTGATATCCAATGCCCGGATATTCTCTAGTGCTCTCATTTGTAGGCTCTCCCAATAAGAATCTCCGAAAATAGGGGTGTGCGCTACAGAGTAGCGCACACCCCTATTTTCGGTGGGTTACGAGTATACCACCGGATCACGAGTGTTCCTAACAATAAAGCTGGGATCAAAACCAACCCGGCCTCCGGCCCAAACGCGCCGCCTGTCCAGAGGGTGGGGCCTCGAACGGATTGCAGGATCAGCCGGTAGGATTCCGTGCCGCTGACCTGGAAGCCGAACACCGTGCCCTCGAAGAAATTCCAGCCGATATGCAGGCCGATGGGCAGCCACAAATTGCGCCTGCGGATATAAGCGTAGGCAAGGAAATAGCCTGAACCCAGTAAACCCAATAGAGCTGCCCAGGAGAAGGCGGGGTTGCCGTAATGGGCCAGGGAGAAGAGCAGCGAGGAGATGAGGACAGCCCAAGCCAGACCTCTCCCTGAGGAGCCTGTCCCTGAACGGGTCAGGCCTTCTTCCAGGTTTTGTAGCCAATAGCCGCGCGCCACCAGCTCCTCCTGCCAGCCGACGAACACGAAGATCACCAGCATAATCAGCGCTTCGCGCACAACGCCCGCTGGACTCTGAAACTCCCAGGCAAAACCCTCGAAAGTCAGCCAACCGGCAGTCCACTCGATCAGATAGATCAAGCCCATCATGGCCGCGGTGAGGGCAAAGCCGAAGAGTAAATCCCTCACGGCTTCCCAGTTCGCGTGCAGCCCCAGGCTGGCGAAGGAACGCCGGTCTACGAAATGGCGGGCCAGGACGACCGAGGTGGTGATGCCGCCCAATCCCACCAGGCTACTGATGAATAAAAGGGAAACCCCCCACCGCTCGCCCCAGACGAAGAGCGGCGAGAGCGCGACTCCAAAAGCAACCAGCGCGGCAGCCATGATGAAAAACTGCGCCAGCAAACGCCACCCGACGCGGGGGCGATGTTCGTCGGGGTTGAGGAAGAGTCTTTGGATTTTCATGTTATCTGGTTGTGTGCCAGAAAGCAGTGGTCAGTTGTCAGTGGTCAGTAGTCAGTAGACATGTGGACAGTAGTCAATGGTGAACTGTCTACTGTCTACTGTTTACTGACTACCGTCAACTGCCAGCTGATAACTATTCTCCCACAATTTTCGGTATCTCGATACCTCATCTGCCCAGCAGCGCTCGTCCCATCCCAATTCTGGCTGCACAATGGGTTTCATCTGGAACAGACGATCCAAACCTCCCCTGGGTAGCAGCAGACCTAAACGCGTGCGGCGCAGTAGCAGGTCGTCTAGATGGACGACGCCCTCAGAGCGCGCCGCCCAGCGCAATTCTGCCCATAGGGTGGGTGTCCCTGGGATGGGTGTCAATTCGCCCGCGCCTGCTGCGGCCAATAGATCGACGGCCTCGCTGCCATAGCGCCCCTCCAGATACAGGCGTGTGGGAGGGGGCAATTCCCCTACAATCAGGCCTGTTGGGAGGGGACCGAGCACCGGCTGTTTGGGATCGAATGTGCGGCGTTGGGGTAGTTCTCGACGCAAAGCATCGAGCGCATCGCGGGCCATCAGCCTGAACGTGGTCAACTTGCCGCCGCTGACCGTCAGCAAGCCCTTTTCCCGCCAGATGACGTGTTCGCGTGATTCCCTGGAGGGGTCGGCTTTTCCGGTATCTACTACGGGGCGGATGCCTGAGAAGGTGGCGAGCACATCCCCGGGGGTGAGATGCTGTTCGGGAAAGACGTATTCCAGGGCTGCCATCAGGTAGTCGGCTTCATCCTGGCTGATAGCAGGATCGGTTTGAGCCGGGGAGTCGTGGTCCACATCGGTGGTGCCCATCAACACGACGCCCTGCCAGGGGAGGGCGAAAACGGGGCGACCATCCCAGGGATGATGAAAACTAAGGGCACGGATGAGTGGCAGGCGTTCCCCTGGGATGATCAGATGGCTGCCGCGCAGCAAACGCAGGCGCGGTGCTTGCTGGATGTGCCCGCGGAGGTCGTCCGCCCAGGCTCCAGCGGCGTTGATCACCACCCTAGCCTCGATTTCCACGGAGCATCCCTTAGCCTCAGGCGATTGATCGATCAGGGCTATGCCCCGCACAAGGCCATTCCTGGAACGCAGCAGGCCACCTACTCGGGCATAATTCAACGCTGTGCCGCTGGCCAATACCCCTTCGCGGATCAGGCGCAATACTAGGCGGGCATCGTCGGTCTGGGCGTCGAAGTAACGATAACCATCGATCAATGCCGATGTAGTCAAAGGAGGGCATAAGGCGCGCATATCCAGGTCGTCGTAATGGCGGTGACTCCAACTTCCGGCCATCAGGTCATAGATCATCAAGCCAGAACGGAAGACCCAGCCCGGTAATTTGTCTCCTGCGAGGTGGGCGTGTAGAAACCCCAGGCGGCCGATCAGCCCGCGCCCCTGCTTCAATAATTGCTCGCGCTCGTGCACTGATTCCAGGGTGATCTTGATTTGGGCGTTTTTCAGATAGCGCAAACCCCCGTGCACCAGCTTCGATGAGCGGCTGGAAGTCCCTGAGGCAAAATCATGGGCTTCGACCAGCAGCGTGCGCAGCCCCGCCCGCACGGCCTCGCGGAACACCCCCGCCCCGGTGATGCCGCCGCCGATGACGATGACATCCCAGGATTGGTTGACTTCATTCCAGATTTGATTGCGCCAGCCTTGGTTCCACATTTTTCAGTAATCAGTTGTCAGTAGTCAAACGAGCAGCTTCCCCGGGTTGAGCAACCCCTCTGGATCGAATACCCGCCGCGCTGCCTCGAGCGCTTCCATCCCCAACGGGCCTTTCTCGGCCTCCAAATACGGGGCATGATCCAGGCCGACGCCGTGCTGGTGGCTGATGGTGCCGCCGTGAGCGACGATGGTTTGACTAGCGGCGGTCTTCATTTTCTGCCAGCGTTCCAGCAGTTCATCGGGATCTTGTGATCTGCGGAAAGCGTAAGTGACGTAGATGCTGGCCCCGTCCCGGTAGATGTGCGAGAGATGAGCAAATACCAGTGCCCGTTCACCGCTCTCATCCGCGGCCTCGCGGATGGCGTCTTTGATGGCCTGCGCGGCGGGCAGCGTGTGCTTCCAGGATAAGGCTGTTTCCAGAGTGTCAATGGCCACGCCCCGCTCCCAAAGGGTGTTGCGCAAATAGGGGGTGCGGAAGCGACTCTTTGCCCACGTCTTTCCGATGAGCGCCCCCGTGAGCAGTCCGCCGTGGGCGCGGCACAGGGCTTCGATCTCCCGATGGGCGCGCCTGACCCCTCCTCGCGCCGCGGTGACGGCGTAGATCAGCAGGCAGCGCCCCGGGCCGTAGCCCAGCAGCGCCAAGCCGCGGCAGGCATAGCCCACCAGGCGATCTTTCCCGGCAAGCACCAGATTGGCTTCAGTTTCGTCGGCATCGCTCAGGCGCAGCATCGAGGCGGGCAGATCGGTTTGGATGATTTCCCGCACCGCGGCGGCGGCTTGTTCCCAATGGTGGAAGAAGACCCCGAAGAATCCCTCGGCCTCGGGCAGGGGACGCACGCGCACCGTGGCGTGAGTGATGATCCCCAGGCGTCCCTCTGACCCGAGGATCAGGTGGCGTAGATCTGGCCCGGCGGCGCTGGCCGGCTGGCTGGGGATGTCCAGCACCCCGCGCGGGGTAGCAACCTGTCCCCCGGCAAACAAATCTTCGATGCGACCGTAATACAACGACTGCTGACCGCTGGAACGGGTGGCAATCCAGCCCCCCAGGGTGGAGTATTCGAAGGATTGCGGGAAATGACCCAACGTATAGCCGCGTAAGTTGAGTTTCGCTTCGATCTCTGGGCCGCTGACCCCGGCGCCAAAGGTAGCCAGCCGGCTGGTTTCGTCCAGGTCGAGGAGCCGGTTCAGGCCGCTCACGTCAATCGTGAGCACAGGCGCATCGCCGGGCGTGGGGTTGATGTGCCCGACCACGCTGGTGCCGCCTCCATAGGGGATCAGGCGGGCGCCGGTTCGATGGCCATAGGAGAATAAGGAGGTGATATCTTCGGAGTTTGTGGGATAGCTTACGCCATCAGGGAAAACAGGGATGCGCCCGGATCGCAGGGCGACCCAATCGGGCAGGCTCTGGCCGCGGGCATGACGCAGGCGATCATCGGGTGTAGTGGAAATTTGAGGATGCTGTACCAACCTGGAAGGGGGTGCGCAGGCCAGCACCTCGTCCAGGGAAGCGTCGAGGATGGGTGTCAGCCTCCCTAGTTTTCCTTCTAGAAAATCAAAGGCGGAATCCGATAAATGATAGCAGATTGGTAGGTCACCCCACCCATTCCAGCGTCTCGTCATTCTACCAAAGTCCGAATCTGCTCGTGCATGTAGAGTTGAAGGTAATAATGCCCGCCGGCGTTCTTGCCGCTGGAGCCGGAACCTTTCCAGCCTCCGAAGGGCTGATAACCGGGCCAGGCCCCTGTGGTCGCACCCTGGGGGCGGTTGGCATAGTTGACGCCCGCCTGGATGTTCTCGAAGAACCACTGGGCTTCTTCGGGCGCGCCGTAGAAACCGGCGGTCAGGCCGTAATCCACATCGTTGGCCAGGGTCATGGCTTCCGCCAGGCTCTTCACCTGGTGAACCATGGTGATCGGCAGGAACATCTCGTGCTTCCACAGGCGGTGGTTCGGAGGTACATCGGCTACTACGGTTGGCGAGCAGAAATACCCTTTTATGAAATCGCCGTGGGTGAGGGGCACGCCGCCTGTCAGGATCGCGCCGGCTTCCTTGAGCTCGTCGGTAAAAGTCAGGAAATCCCGGTAGGATGAGCTGTTGATCACCGGCCCCAGGTAGACAGAACGATCGGTGGGATCCCCCACCCTGAGCTGGCTGGTGAGTTCGACGATGCGGTCGAGAACCTGATCGTAGAGCGGTTCCTCGATGTAGACTCGCGAGCAGGCTGAGCATTTCTGTCCCTGCAGACCGAAGGCCGAGCGCACGATGCCCAGGGCGGCGCGTTCTACATCGGCGTGGCGGGAGACGATGGCGGGGTTCTTGCCGCCCAATTCCAGGATGGTAGGGCGGATATACCTGCCCTGCGCAAAGCCCCGGTAGATGCCCATGCCGACGTCGTAGGAGCCGGTGAAGGTCAGGCCGTCCACATCGGGGCTGTCCACCAATGCCTTTCCCAGTACGCTCCCCGAGCCGGTGACATAGTTGACGACTCCCTGGGGCAGCCCGGCGTCAACGAAGCACTCAGCCAGCAGACGCACAGTCCAGGGGGTATCGGTGGCGGGTTTCATCACCACGGTATTGCCCGCGACCAGCGCAGCGCCGACAGGGCCGCCGGTCAGCGCCGCAGGGAAGTTGAAGGGGCTGATCACCAGCCACACGCCGTAAGGGCGTAGAACCGATTTGTTCGTGGCGTGGTAGCCAACCAGGGGGTCCGTTCCCATCTGCGCCACGAAGCCGCGGTTCTCTTCCATCTCATCGCAAGCCCAACGGATCAAGGCGGGCGTTTCGGCGACATCCCCCAGGGCCTCCATGCGGTTCTTGCCCACTTCCAGCGAAACAACGGCGGCGATCTCGAATAAACGCTCCTCTATGATGTCAGCGGCTTTGCGAAGCAGCACAACCCGCTCCCGCCAGGGAGTCTGGCTCCAGGCTGGGAAGGCGGCTTTGGCGGCTGCGATCGCTTCTTTGGCGTCTTTGGCGGCGCCGGTTTGAAAAATCCCCAGCACTTCCTCGGTATTGGCAGGATTACGGCTTTCGAATTTGTGTTTTGCGTAGGCCTCCTCGCCGTTGATTATCATGCCATATTCCGATCCCAGGCTCGCTCGCGTTTTTTGCAGCGCTTCATCGAAGTGCGTGTGAAGCTCCTCGGGAGGGTCGAACATGGTGGCATACGTAAGTTGAAAAGCGCACATAATCGTCTCCTGTTTGAAGGTATAACGGGGATCGAGGGGGGGTCAGGTTTCCAGGTAGTCCCGGAGATAGCGGCTGCGGGTGGGGTGGCGTAGTTTTCGCAGCGCCTTGGCCTCGATCTGGCGGATTCGCTCGCGGGTCACGTTGAAATACTGGCCGACCTCCTCTAAGGTATGGTCTTTGCCATCCAACAAGCCGAAGCGCAATTCTAATACCTGGCGCTCGCGTTCGGAAAGGATGGTCAGAGCATTCTTGACCTGCTCGCGCAGCATCTCACGCGCCGCCGCGTCGACCGGCTGCATGGCCTCCTCGTCTTCGATGAAATCCCCCAATTGGTTATTGTCTTCTTCGTTGCCTACGGGGCTGTCTAACGAAAGGGGCGACTCGGATGACTGCAAGACGCGCGTCACTTTCCGGGTTGCCCGTTCCAGACGGAGGCTCAACTCTAGCGGTATAGTTTTGCCCTCCTGCCAGGCACGTTGGATCGTCAGTACATCCTGGGGACTCAAGAAGCCGGACTTGAGGGCAATTTCCTCGTGGGTGGGTTCGCGGTTCAGCTCCTGAGTCAACTCACGTTGGACGCGAACCAGGCGGTTGATCGACTCATGGACGTGCACCGGGATGCGGATCGTGCGGGCCTGGTCGGCAATCGAGCGGCTGACCGACTGGCGGATCCACCAGGTGGCGTAGGTGCTGAATTTATAGCCTCGCGTGGGATCGAATTTCGAGACGGCGCGCAATAAGCCCACATTGCCTTCCTGGATCAAATCCAAAAAAGAGTTGCCGCGTCCGGTATAGCGTTTGGCCACACTGACCACCAGGCGCAGGTTGGCGCGGATGATCATATTATTGGCTTCTCGAGCGAGATTTCGCAAGGACTGCGCGTTTTGGTTCAGCGTTTCGTCCGAGGGTAAATAGTGTGTGAATGTTCGACCCGGCGGCAGCTTGTGATGTTTTTCGAGGTAGGCGCGCAGCTTTGCGGTGGTTTCCCCTGGAAGAGCGTAGAGCGAAATGAAGATCGTAAAAGCATATCGGGCCACGGTATCCCAGAAAGTATCCTTCCCCCACAGGCCATTGTCCAGATAATTGCGCAAATAGGAAGGCCGATCGATATCCCAGGTTTCCTGCAGGCTGCGGGCTTCATCGAGGATTGCCAGTAGATCCGGGCAGGCGAACTTCCAGCGTTTGATGTCGTCACGAACCCTGTCCCAGGATGTCTTCAGTTCCGTGTATTCCGCGCGGTACATACTCTGGAGGGAGGAAACGCCCCGGCGGGCGATCGGATGCTGGCGTCCAATGGTATCCAGGCGGCGGATGGCCATCATGCGGGCGGAGAGCCAGAACTCTTGATCGGCGCCCAACAGCTCCACAGTCCCAATATCATCGAAATACAACCGAATAGGATCGCTCTCTAATCTGGATAGCGCCTCTCGAGCTGCAACCAACCCATTGACCATCTGCGATTCGACATCGTCGTCCTCGAGCGCGTCGGAGGAATCTTTTCCGGGTCGGCGACCATCCGCTTTTGCGATGGGCAGTTCATCCTCGATCGTCAAGAGTTCTTCCGTCGAGGGGGTCTGATCGTCCAGCAGCTCTGGAACGGGGTCAGGGTGAGGATCGGAAAAGGTCATAACAAACGCCTCGATCAGTTGGTGAGCGAATGGTTTGTATAGCGATTTTTCGCTCGATGCAATCGACTCAGCAGGCTGACGTATCGAACCATGGTATGGGAAAATTCCCTGGCTCTGACATCTCCCTGCTCTTGGGCGGTTTCCTGAAGATAATCTCCCTGCTCTTGGGCGGTTTCCTGAAGATAGCGCAGGTGATCCAATTGCTGGCTGACTCCCGTGGAGCGCAGCAGCAGCAGCGCCCGCAGCACATCTTCCAGCACATCTTTCCCCTGGGGATCAACCTGCTCTGTGCGGGCCAGGATGGCGTCGGCCAGGGGCATCATCGTTTCCGGCAAATGGTTCAGGATGAAATGCAGCGGCTCGCTCTCTCCCTGGTGGAGCGAGTCCTGAATCAGGCGGAAGAGCACTTGATGGTCGGTATGTTGGAAATCTTGATGATTGATCCGGTTGAGTCCGTCTTCTTGAAGCTGGCGGTCAATGTGATAGATCAGGTCTGGACGGCGGAGCAACACGCCCAGCAGATGGGTCTCACGGATGTGGATGGCATCCAGCGGCGAAGAGGGGATGATTCGTGAAGAGGGCGCGGCGGACGGGGACCGTGGAGGGTAGCCGCGCCTGGGGGTGGTACGCGCCCCGCGCATCCCCAGCAGCGACCTCTCATCCACTCGCAGCATCCTCGCTAATTGCTGCCGGTAAGTATCCCGTTCGATGGGGCTGGGCGCATCTTCGATCAAGGGCAGCACCTGGGCGGCGACTTCGATCTTGGCCTTCGGGTCGTCCAGGTCGCGGTCTGCGGCCAGGGTTTCCATCACATGCGTGACGATGGGCCTGGCGGCGGCGATGATCTTTTCCCACTCAGCCGGGTCGCGGTTGACCACATCGTCAGGGTCCATGCCCGGCGGCAGGGTGCTCACCCGAATATCGGCGTTGAGCCGCGCCTCATGGCGAAGCAGCCCGCGAGCGTCGAACATGATCTCGCCTTCTCTGTCCAGCGTCTGGCGGGCGACCTCTAAGCCTCGCAGCGTGGCCTTGATGCCGGCGGCGTCGGAATCCATCGCCAGCACGATGCGCCGGGTGAAACGCTTGACCAGGCGCAGATGATCCTCCGTCAGCGCCGTGCCCATGGTGGCGATCACGTTGGTGTAGCCGTGCTGGTGCGGGGCCAGCACGCCCATATAGCCCTCCACGATCACAACCTGGTCTGCGGCGCGGATGGCCTTGCGCGCCCGATCCAGGCCAAACAGGATTTTGCCCTTGTCGAAGACCTCGGTCTGCGGCGAGTTGAGATATTTGGGCAGCCCCTCGGGGTCCAGCGTGCGCGCCCCGAAGCCGCACATGCGCCCGCGCTCGTCACGGATGGGCAATACGATCCTGCCCCGAAAACGGTCATATACGCCGCCCGACTCACGCTCGGAGACCAATCCTGCAGCGATCAGGTCGGCCTCGCTGTAGCCACGGGCCTTGAAATGCTCCGTGGCGGCCTCCCAGGAGTCAGGCGCGTAGCCAACGCCGAAGGCCTCGATGGTCTCATCGCTCAGCCCGCGCCCGTGCAGATAAGCCAGGGGTGTTTCCCCCGCCGGGGTATTGCGCAACTGGTGGCGGAAGAAGGTCACGGCGGCTTCCAGCAGCTCGCGCAGGCGGTCGTATTCATCGTAGCGTTCCTGTTCCTGGGGCGTCAGCGGCTTGAGTTCCACGCCGGCCTGATTGGCCAGTTCCCGCAGGGCGGTGGGGAAATCCCAGCCCTCTTTCTTCATCACGAAGCTGAAGATGTCGCCTCCCTCGTTGCATTCCCCGAAACAGCGCCAGGTGCCCGTATCTGGGAAAACGGCGAAAGCCGGCGTGCGCGTGTTATGGTGGAAGGGGCAAAAGCCGGAGAAGCTCTTGCCGGCCTTCCTGAGTTCCACGCTATGGGAGACGATATCAACGATATCGAGCCGGGCTTTGATTTCGTCTATGGCGGTCATGATTCAGTAGGCAGTGGGCAGTAATTCAGACACCTGCGGGATTACGTTAGTAGCATTATACCGCGGGCGCGAACGAAATCATCTGCGAAACTCCCTGACACGTTTCAAGCTATGGCTCAAGGAAAACCGCTATCGTCGTTTATTCGATTATGTTCTATCATTTGGTGTGATCTCAGGGTAAAATAGCCGAAGAGAACTGGACAATGGAGTGATCCGTATGCTGAATTTACCCTTGTTTCAATCCCCAAAGCCAATACAAGATAGCTTTCGCTCAGATGCCGAAATCGTTCTTTATCAGGGTGACGTAAATTCTCTACTCGCTGAAATACCCGATAAAACGGTAAGTTTGATTATTACCTCCCCACCGTATAACCTGGGAAAAGATTACGAGAACCGCGTTTCGATTGAGCATTATCTAGAAACGCAGACTCAAGTAATAGCCCAACTCTACCGTGTGCTTAGCGATCGAGGCAGCCTTTGTTGGCAAGTCGGCAATTTTGTGGATAACGGGGAAGTGTATCCACTCGACATATTGTATTACAGTATATTTAAAAAACTAGGTCTATACCTACGAAATAGAATTATCTGGCGATTCGGCCACGGGTTACATGCTTCGAAGCGCTTCTCTGGTCGCTATGAGACCATTCTCTGGTTTACGAAGAGTGAAGACTACACCTTCAATCTGGATAGTGTTCGTATTCCTGCCAAATATCCGGGCAAACGACACTTCAAGGGCCCGAACAGAGGCAAACCATCAGGGAATCCTCTGGGGAAAAATCCGTCCGATGTTTGGGAAATCATTGCACAAGAATGGGAAGATGGATTCCTGGACATTCCGAATGTCAAGTCCAACCACCCTGAAAAAACCAGTCATCCATGTCAGTTCCCCATCGAGCTGGTAGAGAGATGCGTGCTTGCACTGACGAATGAAAAGGATTGGGTCTTTGATCCTTATGCAGGTGTCGGATCTTCACTAATCGCAGCCGTTATGCATAACCGGCGTGCAATGGGGAGCGAAAAAGAAACGCAATACGTTGACATAGCTCGTGAGAGACTCTTTTCTTATTTCAATGGCACGCTTCGGAATCGAACTATCGGAACCCCTGTATTTGTGCCGACTGGCAAGGAGAAAGTATCCCAAGTGCCCGATGAATGGAAAGCAGCTTCACAAAAGAGACTTTTGGAGAAGAAAGAAGAGGCTTACAGATGAAAATCGCGGGCATGTATTCTTTCAATGGCGGGCGAGAAACCATCGAGGCCGCATTTAACGCTGAACTTCGCGACGTAGAGCATATTATCGCCGCCGTGGATAGTTCGCAATATAAAACCAAAACCAGTCGTGAGAAGACCATGCCTGGGAAGACACTCTACAGTCCAAGGGCATTGAACAAAGCTTTCAAGAGCGAGTTTGAAACACGCGATTGGCAGAAATATAAGGTTCGTTGCGATTATCCATCGGAGTATTATGTGAGTGGATATGTTTCTCCTGTTTCCTCAAAAGGTGCGTTCCGTGAGATGGATTTCGTGAAGAACCGCGTGGGTGTCGAGATTCAGTTCGGCAAGTATGCTTTTATGGTGTATAACGTCTGTGCAAAGATGACGATATTTCACAAAATGGGCGTTATTGATGTCGGGATTGAGATTGTGCCACTCAAGGTTTTTACTGGTGATATGTCAACGGGCGTTTCCTATTTCGAGTAGTTCGTGTGGGATTTGGAGCATCGCGGTATAGCAGATATTGACATCCCGGTTCTTATTTTGGGTTTGACAGCGTAAGGTGTCAGGCAGTATGCAAGCCAACTACCACATGGCATCTTTAGCGCACTTTCAGGACCGCGAACGGGCCATCGAGGCTTTCGACCGGCTATGGGATTCCCCGGCGCCCTGGGTATTGGCTTTTACCGGCTTCTCGGGGCATGGCAAATCCACCCTGCTGGATTGGCTGGAAGTTAATCGTTGCCAGCCGCAGAAAATCCCCTATGCCTATATCAGCGTAGGGGAATACGCTGCCGAGATACGCGGCGCGCTGCACCACCTGTTGGAGACACGCGCCACGAATTTAAGAGAAAGATTGCCCTCTAGGAGTCAGAAACGCTACCAGATCAAGCGCCGCGCTGCGCTGGAAGAACGCAATCGTCGCCGCCTGGTACTCACGCAGCGCCAGGAGATGAGCGGTTCACAAGGCGCTGAACAAAGCATGTCGGCGGATCTGGTTGAAGCTCTCCGCGAGATGGAGCGCCAGGCAGACGAACTGATTTTCGATGCCTGGCTGGAGTGCATGGCAGCTCTGTCCAATAAGGCGCGCCTGGTTTTCATGCTGGATGACTATGATCTGTTTCAGAGCCGCGCCGCGGTGGGAGACCTGGAACGTTTCTGGGCGCTGATGGAACGCGCCCGCGCCCGTGTGCCTGGTCTGCGGCGCGGATGGCCTTGCGCGCCCGATCCAGGCCAAACAGGATTTTGCCCTTGTCGAAGACCTCGGTCTGCGGCGAGTTGAGATATTTGGGCAGCCCCTCGGGGTCCAGCGTGCGCGC
>Ga0194125_10002408_pt1 | contig 30961 bp, 23 predicted proteins | sample TA2KigC250mmetaG_FD_148626 | JGI IMG/M metagenome (GOLD analysis project Ga0194125, IMG submission 148626) | Freshwater microbial communities from Lake Tanganyika, Tanzania - TA2015034 Kigoma Deep Cast 250m | ecosystem: Environmental > Aquatic > Freshwater > Lake | place: Tanzania: Lake...
AAACGGGAATGATGCAGATTGTGGTGACGGGAAGTATTGACCCACCGCCCGATCCTGGTTTTTTCAAAACCTTGAGGGTACAATTCAAAGCCAAGATGCCCGTACACATTGTAGGCAATCATGAACAGGAAAAACAACAGAATATGGGTTCGGTGCACCGGTAGTCCAAACACAAAAACCGGTAATATCCCAATCTCTACGAGCGCCTCCCAAGGATGAAAAGCATAGGCCGCCCAAGGCGAAGGATTGGTGGAGCGATGATGGACCGTATGCACCTTGCGGTACCAGAAAGGCAAATGCATCCAACGATGCGCCCAATAGAAATAGGCATCATGCACCACGAGCATCACCGGAAAAACGAGAACATAATACCACCAGCCGTAAAAATCAGGAATAGGCAACAACAGCGTGTAAGGACGAATCGCCGGACTTTGCAAAAGGAAAGAAGCCACCACACCAAAAACCAAGATGGTCATTGCCGAATACCCTATCTCCCTTTGGTAATCCGACAATTTTGGAAAACCGGGCTGGATTTTACGAGATTGCAGAGCCTTCCTCTTCCAAACATAGAAAACCATGAAGGCCACCCCCGCAAAGAAGGTATAACGCCCCCCTATTCTCCACACTGCTTTGGGAATCCACTCCCACCAATCTGGACCAAGCTCCATCAACGACGAACCAAGCGGCAAGGTCTCGCAAGCGGCTCACCGGAAGGGCCGATGAGTTCGACCGTATAAACACCGCTCGTAAGTTGGCTCAAATCCAAGATAGAAATTCCAGGAGATGTCCCTAAGTACCCCACAGATTCTCCAACATTCCAACCTGCATCGAAAGGATACCTGCCTTGAACTTTCCCTGACAAATCCCGAATGATCCAATGCAAGGGAACTTTGCCATTCATGGCGGAACTCACTTGGGCCGATAGGTTTGATGAGAGCAACACCTGAACCCTGCCATCAGTGGGGTTGGGAACCAAGGAAAACTCAGTACTGATCAAATTCTTCCTCGGCGCTGGGATTCGAAGACCTAATTCCGGCAAAGGTTGGGCCATAGGGTCCGCCCACTCCGACCCAATACCGGCATCCCAAGTCCAAGACAATGGGAGTTGACCGCATGGATGATGAATTTCGGCGACAACCTGTCCTTCCTCAAGTTCAATACCCTTCCAATCGTTCCAAGCCAATCGAAGGCGTCCTTCCGTAAGGGCATAGACCATTTCTTGATCTCCCATACGCGACACTAATTTGGGTTCTCCCAAGAAATCAGGCCAGGCTAGGTCGAGGGAGAGCGCCCCAACCCTTGCGGGACCCGATGCCCTTAGCACCGTAAAGGCGCTTTGATAATCCGAGTATCCTGCACCAACCTCGGATAAACTCGTTTGGTTCGACGCATCCTCACTCAATTCGAAGGCACCAAAACCCTGACGGGCAGCCGCGGGTACAAAAGAACCATTAACGTCCCCGTAACACATGGCCTTGAGATTCCGTGTGATCGCTGCTCCGCTGGTCGTTATGGTGGCCGTATCAAAGACCCAATCCCCTGCAGGGAAGGTAGAAATAACATTGGAGTATCGCCGGCTGATGACCAAGGCATCCGAGGCATTCACAGAATTCGATGCATTGACATCCGCTGCCCTTAGACGCAAACCCGTCAGCGGTTGGGTATTCGCAAAATGCAAATTCGCCTGCAATGCATCTGTTGCATTGATACCGCCCGTTGTACGAGCTGTGTTTAACGAGAAAGACCGAAGGCCGTTGGTGTAGGCATTGATGGAATACGTACCGTTTGCCGCAGTGGTCGTCTGGGCATCCTGTACCCCGCCAGGAACCGTCAAAAGCCGGACATTAACAGAGGATAAAGGAGTATTAGCCGAATTGTTGTAGGTCACTACCCCGCTTACCGGTTGGATGGTCACACCACCGTTTATTTGGACCATGTAGTCCTGCGTTTCGCCCCATTGGTAGGTACCGCAGGCCTGAGTCGACGTCGCTGTACCAGCTTCACGCAAAACGACCCTCATTAAACAAAGGCCCGCAGATGCTGCCGGTGTGGCTATCGAAATATTGTTCAAAGTCAATGAGGCATTGGCGGTATTGGCAAGGCTTCCCTCCATCACCATTTCACTCCCCTCAAATTGAAAATTCCGATTATAATCGATGTAAACCTTGGCATAAGCTGCATAGTTACCCCCGCATGTTCCTTTGATAAGGGTGGCGGAATAGGTTTGACCCAGCGTTACCTGAAAAGGAGACGAGCCAGTCCGATCGGTATAGGTTGCACAGTTCCCTGTTCCCGTTGGATAAGTAATTGTCGTTCCAGCAAAGGCAAAAGACGCGACCCTGGTGTCTGCAGGATCCGTTGCACCCGATAAACAAGCTGAAGCTCTGGCGCGAATAAAGTTATTCCTCGTCAAGGAGTCGGATCCAAAAGCATTGGTGACCCTAAGCTTCACACTGTATAGCCCTGCAGTTTGGAAATAAAGACTGGGATTGGTGCTTGTTGGGGACGAGCCCGGGGCAAAAGCCCAGCCGGTAGAGGGGGTAATGGTCCATAACCTGGTGCTTGGAACGCCAACAGACTGATCGGTAAGTTGAATAGTATCCAATACGCCACCAAAATCAGCCAGGGTATCGCTTGCAACAAAGGCCGCGGTCAAAGGTCCGGGGTTTACCACCACAGCCTGGCAAGAATTGGCCGTGAGCAGCGACACCCTTCTCGGGCTGTTCGCCAAAACAGTCCACATCCTTTGTACCTGGTTATAGGTAAAGAGGTTCATGCAATTATCATCGGAATAATCCATATAGTTCTGCACCATATCAGGACCGGAGCATGAAGAATGGGTGGTCGGACAGCCGTAATTGGCAGCATCCGAAGGAGGGGTATCCGCGCAATAATCCGTCGCGGTGCATGAGGAACCATCCCCCCAAATATGACGAAGACCCAACCAGTGACCAACCTCGTGAGTGGCCGTACGTCCTTTGTTATAGGCGCCTGTAAATGGATTCGCGGGCGGCCTACCCACCGAATTGTACAACAAAACAATCCCATCCGTATTGGCCGAACCTGATGTCGGCATGCCCGCCAGGCCTGAAGAAACCGGGAATTGAGCATACCCCAATACCCCTCCCGAAATATTGACCACCCAAATATTGAAATAACGGGTTGGATCCCAGATCGTGGCCGGCTTGATGGTCGCGTCAATGGAGGAGGTGGACCATGTGGCCGACTGGGAATATTGCCAACGAACAATTCCTGTCGAAGGATTGCCTTGGGGGTCCCGTTGGGCCAAACAAAAATTAATATTCGACCCCGCAGCAACAGCCCTGAAATTAGCTGGGGCGTTCATCGTATCCGCATTGAGTCGCTTGAAATCTTCGTTCAGAATATCCACCTGGGATTGAATCTGTGCCGCAGATATATTCCATGCATCCGTTGCGTTCTGATAGATCACATGGAATACCACCGGAATATTATAATCCACCTCTGGACGAAAACCGGAGGTATTATCGGCGATTCGATTGGACATCCATTGTTCAAAGATTTGTTCTGATTCGCCGTGCTGCCCTTGCTGCATTCTGGCCTGGTGATGTTCGTGAGTAAAACAACGAATCGATGAGGTCTGAGCTCCCGATTCGACCAAGGTGACGCCCCAAGCGATGAACCCCATAGAGGACACCCTTAAGAATCGGTTAAAAAAGACTTGGATGAGACGGCCTTTTGCCATGGCATAACTGGACATTCTTCCCTTGGAAGAAGCGAAAAATGAAGTGGGGGGCATAGACTTTGGATTTCTTCAAATTTATTTCACTTTTTGGGGTATTCCTTTCAAAATGAGATTAAATTCCTGCCTTTTCAAGCCCTTCTATTTTCTCCATATTCTTTCCTAATGCCCTGGGCATTAGGAAAGAAATTAGAAAGCCACCCGCACCAAAACCGGGGCTTGTTTGGACCCAATGCAAACCCCACTGACCACAGCAGTTCCTTCAGGAAGCAGGACCATTTCGCTGAAATCGTAGCTGTGCTGCAGGGTTCTGCGATCCAATACCCTTCCGAGCACATCTATAGCCCTTAATTCCAAGATACCCTGACCGCTAACCATTACCTGGGGACAAGTCCCTGGTCCATAAACGGGTTGAATAATCCAAAGTGCTCGCTCTTGGGTGGTTTGTAACCTTGGCAAAACCACCGATAAGCCACCCAAGACGTTTCCGTCCCGGTCCGTAAGCTCTGAAGAACTGGATAAAAACCATGGATTGGTCGCAGCTGGGCTCTCCTGATTAGGAAGAACTTTCAAATACAAAATGGGCTCATGAAGGCCTAGATTCATTCCCTCAAGATCAAACCATGAAAGTCGCATTCGATTCCCTTCAAGGCTGTACTCAGGCATCATGCCCTTCAAGGCAGATCGTACTCCTTCGATTTGCCAACCTTGGGGGACCTCCAAGTCCAAAGTAACTGAGCCTAAGGGAATGCCATCCTTCGATCCAAGGCACTTGAGGCTCAGCGGCACCCATGCTCCTTGAGAAGGAATGACTACAGCCGGGTTCAGATCCAAGGCAACGGTACCTTGACGTACTGTAGAGGGTTGGTAAGAGGCATTTACATCCCCTACGCAAATACCCCTTATGTTCTGCGTAATGTTAGCATTGATAACATTGACAGGAACCGTTTCAAATTTCCAATCCCCTGCCGAAAATGAACTGATAAGCCCTGCCACCCTGCGTGAAACCAAAAGAGCATCGGCGGAACTTATGGAATTGGATCCGTTCACGTCGGCAGAGACAAGGCGCAAACCGCTTAAATTTATTGTGTTATTGAATTGACGGGTGATCAGCAAGGCATCTGCTGAACTAACCCCACCCCATGGCCTGGCGCTCAAGGCCGAAACCGAGTAAGAACCGCTTGGGACATTGCTAAAGGTGTATTGCCCCGTAGCGTTGGTGGTGGTGGTCTGAAGAACGTTGCCCCCTGTCCCCAATAGGCGTACGGTACTGTTAACCACCGGGGTACCGGCTGTATTATCGTATTGCAACAAGCCCGAAATCGTGTAGGAAGGACTGGATTCCAAAAGGGTAACCGCATCGGTGTAGATCTCATCCCCGCTGGTGCTTCCGTTGTTATTGGCAGCATTGGAGGAGAAATAGAACGTCACCGGACCTGTTCCAGCGGCAGGAGCTGTCCATTGAAAATTCCAAGTAATCGTCCCGGAGCTTGTGGAGGTATTCCCCGAACCGGATTGGTTCAGATATCCTTGCTGGAGCCAGGTCCGATTCGTGGTCGAAATGAGAGTGCCTGCATCCCCTCCTTGCCCGTCCTCTACCTTGAGTTGAAAACCGTATTTGTTGCGAGTGGCCCTGGTAACGGTAAGGCTTAGGTTATAGGTCTGACCCGGGACATAGGAAGAGGCGGCTGAACCATTGAAGGTCAGAGTCCGTGTTGCCGGACCTGAATTCACGGCCAATCCCCCGTGGCAGGAGGAGCAATCCGAATCTCCTGGGGAACTGCTGTACCCCAATGGAGCCCCACCCGAACTGGTAAGAGCGCTGTAAATCCCTGTCAAAACCAAGAAGGAAGCCAAAACGGCGATTTTGAGTTGATGATGCATACTTTTGATTTTAAAATATTATTAACCAATTTCTTTTGAAAATGTTTGCCGAGTTGATAATTAAGGGCTTGCACAGGGCCCTTGCCCCGGTCTTGGTTTGGAGCGTTCTCTACGGGCAAGTTGCGGTAGGCCAATCTCCCCTGCAGGTTTCGACAAGCCAATTAGCCTTCGGCAACAAAACCGAATTGAGCAACGACACCCTCGGTGTATGGGTAACCAATACCGATACCGCATCCTTGAATTGCCGAGCCACTTGTCTGCCTTATTACGGGACAACACCCTTTCGAACATCGGATACGCTGTTCACCTTGGCTGCCGGACAAAGCAAAAGGGTGATCGTATCCTTTAACCCTATCCACAATACCTTTAACAACAGTGAATTATGGATATCTAATAGCAGTCGAGGGGGGCAAATTCGAGTAGACCTCACAGGACAAGGGGTTTACAGCAACACCTATTACAGCAGCACCCAAAACCTGGAAGGTGAGTTCTTGCGGCAAGCCCTGGCAACCCGACTAAGTTCTCCCTACACCTCCTTGGGATACTCGGGAACCAACAATGCCAGGCTGAGGATGTTCGGAACAGCAGACAATTGGAAAGTGAATGGCAGGGAGCCTTCCCATGCCAATCCCTACAAAAACGAATGCGTTTATTCCGGGCGAACCATCTCGTACACCTCCGCTGATTTCAATACCGGCACCTTGAACAATGCCCCCTACAGCATGAACACCGAACATACCTGGCCGCAGAGCTTTATGGGTTCCGCTGAGCCTATGCAAAGCGATATGCACCATTTGTTCATCAGCGACGGAGGGCTCAATTCTGCGCGAGGTAACAAACCGTTCGGTTGGGTACCCAACCCCACCCTCACCTATACCGGGGGTTCCAAAGCAAACTCCATATGGTTCGAACCCCGCGACGCGCACAAAGGCCCTGTATCGAGAGCCATTCTGTATTTTGCCCTGAGGCATGCCGCCAACAGCGCTGTTATTCAGAGCTTTTTGGATACAACGCAACAGCGTATGCTGCGAGAATGGGTTAAATTATTTCCTTCCGACTCCGTGGCTATACGCCGAAACAACGATATCCAAAGCGCTCAAGGCAACCGAAATGCCTTGGTGGATTACCCTCAATTCTTGGATCGGCTTAGCACTGTACTTCCACCATCTGCCCCACCCAATATTCGGGACGCTCGTCTTAGCGAAAATTCGATAACATTGGGTGTTGTGGGAGTAGGCTCCATCCGTAGTCACGACCTGTGGGTCTTTAACGGAGGAAATCAACCCATGCAAGTTAACGGATTGTCTATCAGCGGAACTGGCCTTGAATTTGGACCTAACGGAGGAAGTTCAATGGCTAATTTCTCCGTAGCACCGGGCGAAAGTTTCAACATTACCCTTCGTAACAACGCTACCCTTACCCCTGGCAGCACCTACAATGCCATTTGTTCGCTGAGCCTGGGTTACACTGGCCAAGCCAGTACCCTCTATACCGTACCTGTTCAAGTTACGGCGGCCACCGCGGCTAACCAAAGTAGCCTTAGCGGTGCTTTGAAATACGATAATACCGCGCTTTCTCCAATGATCGGTGTGACCCTTCGCCTTGTCGATGGTCAAGGCCAAGCCGTCGCCAATGTCGTAACGGATGCCCTTGGGAATTTTAATTTATCCAATATTCCATCAGGAACTTATACACTGGATTGGCTGAATCCACTTGCCTGGGGGGGAGTGGGCGCCAACGATGCCTTGCTCATTAATCGTGCCTTTTCCTCACTAACCGTCTTGACTGGCGTTAAACTCAAAGCCGCTGATGTTAATCTTTCGCAATCCATCAACTCCTCCGATGCGTTGCAAGTGAGCCGTCGCTTTGCGGGTTTAATAAGCACTTTCTCGGCAGGCAATTGGGTTTACAGCCAGGCATCAGTCACCTTGAGTCCGGGTCATAACACTATCACCATAAATGCTTTGTGCACAGGTGATGTGAATGCGTCAAGAGTCTTCTGATTCAATCACCTCGGCTTGACGAATGGAGTTGGCGAAGATGCCTGTAGCAACCGCCGCATTCAAAGACTCCACGCTGCCAAACGATGGAATGCCTACTCTGTGGGTTGCTAAATCCAGTACATTTTGACTTAATCCCTGGGACTCATTTCCAACCAGCAACATCCCCCCTTGTTTGGGAAATTGAATTCTATTTAAATCCATTCCGCCCGGCATAGAAGCCACAATCCATGGCATTTCTTGAGAGCTTGACTGCTCCGTGAATGTTTGATTTGAATTCATCAAATCAAAAAAATGCATCCCTGTCAAACGTCTTAATTCTGCTGGATTGAGTTCAGCATAGTGAACGGGTAAGCGAAACAAAGAACCCATAGAAGCCTGTACCACCTTGGGGTTATAACAATCTACCGTATCGGGGCTACAAATTAAGCCTTCAAACCCAAACCAATCGGCGATGCGAATCATGGTGCCCAGATTACCTGGATCTTGAATTCTATCCGCAACCAACCACCAAGGGGTTAAATCCTTGGTAGAAGGTAAAGATGATTTTCTGGCTTCCTGAAACCTTTGGCTAAAGTCGGGAATCTCGAAACAGCCGATGATAGAAGGCGCTGTTTTCAGTCTCGATATTCGCTCCATTTCCTGACCTGATGCCCTTCTCACCGTAATTCCCCTATCCAAATTCATCAAAATCCCTTCAGTATCCTTAATCCACAATGGCCCTAAGACTATCTTTAAGGGATTCCAACCGCTTCGAATTGCTTCTACAACCATTTTGTTACCCTCCAGCAAAAGCTCTCGCTGTGCTTTACCACCTAGCCTTTGTGCAATAGCCAATAAGGCTTTAACTTCGAGTTTGGTAATATGAGCAGGTTCCAACGTTCAAATATAAGGCACATTCTAATTGGCGCCTTTATTTCTTTTTGGGCATTTCCATCCTGCTCAGTTCAGTCATACCTGAAAGATGACCAGGTTTATTTAAAAAAATACATTATCGAAGAAATCGATACAGGGACTTTTAAAGTTCCTAGCAGCAATGAAATTGCGGTAAAATCCGATAAAATCACCCCCCTGAAATTAAAAGAAATCAAGAATTCTCTTAAGCCCAGTTTAAACCGAAAATTTTTGGGGGGGTGGCCGATAAGAACGCAACTGTATCTTATTGCACAGCAATGGCCTGCTAATAATTTATTGCATAAAATCAATAAGCGCTATGGAGCCCCCCCCGTATTGCACGATTCTTCTAACTTAGCCAACAATGAAGATAATTTACTGAGATTTTTGCATGCCGAAGGCTATTTAGACGCTGCAGTGTCCACATCTACCAAAAGAATAATTACGGGCATGAAGGAAATTTATTCCATTCGAAAAGGGGCCCCTTATCGAATAGGCATGATTACGTTCACGAATCTTTCCCCTGAAATCCAAAATGCATTGGAGGGAATTGTCGACCAAAAATCGCTCGAGTCAAAATATTCCGGTCAAATATTCAAAGCCTCTGATCTTGGGGAAATTAGAAGTGAAATTTCTAGAAACCTTCGAGAACAAGGTTTCTTTCGATTCAGTACTGATTTCTTGGAATTTGAGGCGGACAGTGGTCGCTTACCCTATACGATCGACCTGAGCCTAAAAGTCCTCAAGCCAAGCCTTGATCATTATCACAAAAAGTACAAATACCGCCAATGGAATCTTTATGTTGGACATTCTCCTCCTTCCTTTAATAACTTTCGCTTCCCTAGAGTCTTCGACTCTATTCCATGGCTAGGTTTTTCGAATTCTGGTGAGCCTATTAATCAAAAACTTCTTTTGAATCAAATTGAAAATCTTAAAGACCCATTGTTTAATGAGAGAAGCCTGCGTAGGACCTTAACAAATTTCGCTCGTTTAGGATTATATGATCCTGGTTCCTATAATATAGTAGCCAATGACACTACTCAAGAATTGAATGTATTGTTGGCCTTGAAACCGCTACCCAATTGGCAATTCAGAACCGAATATGAATTTTCCACGAATACCATTGCGCTGTTTGGGATTAATGGCAATATTTCTTTTACCAGAAGAAACGCATTACGCCTAGGCGATCAATTGGAATTTAGAGCCACATTGGGAGCTGAATCACAGCAACTTACAGGATCTTCAGCCTCTAGCTCAGGACTCAATACCCTGGACATAGGCCTTCGTGCGCAACTTAATATTCCAGGTATTTTGGCACCTGGACTCTTTCAACAATGGAAACTTAATGGAGAAGAGCGAACCTTAGTTTCATTCACTTACCAAAGTCAAAAGAGACAAGATTTTGGCCGTAACGTTCTCAAAACAGGTTTGGGAATCAGCGGCCTGGTTCACGGTAGAACCCAATACCAAATTTGGCCTTTGGAGATTACCTATGCGAATACAGGGTCAATTAGTGAGTCTTTACAAAAAATATTGGATGGCTTAAATGATCCTTTATTACGAGCGAATTTCGTTTCCTATTTCAGCACGGGTGTACGAGGGTCCTGGATACAGGATCGAATTCGAGAATCCAAGAGGGATTACCTAGGCCTTAATCTAGAAAGTTCAGGCAATTTCTATACCTTGCTTAAGGCCGGCTCAAAGAGCCAAAATTTAAAAGATACCATTTGGGGGTTACCTTATTTCAGATTCCTCAAACTGGATATCGAATGGCGTAAGCATTTGGTGGGCAAAGGCGAGTCCCTGGTGGCCACCAGGGCTTTGGGCTCGGTTGGCCTTCCCTTCGGCGATCAAAAAACCCTACCCTTGGAGAAAAGGACCTTTGGCGGTGGGACCAATTCCCTCAGGGCATGGCCTATTCGAGGGTTGGGACCCGGCTCCTTGAGCAATTACGCCAATGGGCGACTCATTCAATTCGGGGAAATTCGTTTGGAGGCCAATTTGGAATGGAGATTCAAGGTTGTAGGTCCCCTTAAAGCTGCCTTGTTCATGGATGCTGGCAATATTTGGACGCTCAATGACACCGCATACAACGGTCTAGGGAATTTTACTCGGAAACGGTTTATCAACGAAATAGCCTTAAACCAAGGCCTTGGATTGCGTTATGACTTTGGCTTTTTTGTGATGCGGGTTGATTTTGCGCTCAAGGTTCGGGATCCCGCTTTGGCCCACGGTAAGCGATGGGTTATTGGCAATTGGTTCGATCCCGATTGGAGAAATGATCAATGGCGATTCGAAGTTCAAGGCAATCAACCATCTTTGAATCAAAACGGAGTGAGCCCGGTTTATCCATTATTTTCCACGGTTTTTGGGATCAATTACCCCTTTTGAAGCTTTTTGACTGCCATTTTCTCGATTGAATCGATGGGGTAATTTAATGCATGGGTATAATTTTGATGGATTTGAGCGTATATTCGCAGCCCAATTAAGACTATCATTCCATGATTGCCATCGTCAATATTCAAGGCCAACAGTTCAAAGTGAGCCCTTCTCAGAGTGTGTATGTCCATAGGCTGGATGCCAAAGAAGGGGATACCATGGAGTTGGATAGCGTTATGCTCATTGAAGATGAGGGACAGGTTCGCATCGGTCAACCCTACCTCACGGATGCCAAAGTAAAAATCCGCGTTATCAGCCACCTCAAAGGCGATAAAGTTTTGGTTTTTAAGAAAAAAAGGCGCAAAGGCTACCAAAAGATGAACGGCCACCGTCAATCTTTCTCCAAAATCGCCATAGAGTCCATTGCATAACCCATCATTTTCTTTCCAAAGCATATAAATCACCACAGCCATGGCACATAAGAAAGGTGTAGGATCCTCCAAAAACGGTCGCGAATCGGAAAGTAAGCGCTTGGGCGTCAAGATTTTTGGCGGACAATTGGCTAACAGCGGCAATATCATCATCCGCCAGCGCGGTACCCGTCATCATCCCGGTCGCAATGTGGGGATAGGCAAAGACCACACCCTGTTCGCTTTGGTAGACGGTCGCGTTGTTTTCACTAAAGGAGACAAAGACCGCTCTTTCGTATCGGTAGACCCGGTCGTTTCCTAATATCCCCTCAATTTTTGTTTCCTTCATCCAAAGAAGGAAAACCACAGCCCTTGAGGTAAGAATATTCAAATTGGGTTTGTCAAACCCGAACTAGGCAGTCTTTCGTAAATTGCGAGAGACAATCCCCTTTCGCATGCCTATTAACGCCACCCATAGCCGTATTCTTGGATCCGGCCACTATGTTCCATCCAGGGTCGTGACCAACGATGACCTTAGCCAATGGATGGAAACGACCAACGAATGGATCATGGAACGGACCGGCATCGAAGAGCGTCGGTTTGCGGTTCCAGGTGTGGACACCACTTCTTCCATGGGGACCGAAGCGGCCAAACGAGCGATGGAAGCCGCTGGTATAGTGGCTGCCGACGTGGACCTCATTCTCTTTGCGACCCTTAGCCCCGATTACTACTTTCCAGGGCCAGGGGTACAACTCCAACAGAACCTGGGGTGCAGAACCATAGGGGCCATCGATATTCGAAACCAATGTTCCGGGTTTGTTTATGCCTTATCGATTGCGGATCAATATATACGCAACGGTGCTGCCAAATATGTTTTGGTCGTCGGTGCTGAACTGCATTCGGCAGGATTGGATTTGAGCACTCGTGGGCGGAATGTTTCGGTCATCTTCGGAGACGGAGCAGGAGCAGTAGTCCTTGGGTCCACCCAAGAATCAGGGAGGGGAATTTTGTCTACCCATTTGCATAGCCAAGGAGAGCACGCCACAGAGCTTGCCCTCCTGGGGCCCAGCACCAGGGAATGGGTTCCCCAGATTATGGAACGTAACGACCCCGATGATGTTTCGTATTTCCCCTACATGAACGGCAACTTCGTCTTCAAACATGCGGTAGTGCGATTTGCAGAGGTGATTGAGGAAGCCCTGCAGGCCAACGGGTACCAAGCCTCCGATCTCAAACTCATGATTCCTCATCAGGCCAATCTCAGGATCAGTCAGTATATCCAAAACAAAATGGGGCTTCGTGATGATCAGGTTTTCAATAACATCATGCGTTATGGAAACACCACTGCGGCCAGTATTCCAATTGCCTTGAGCGAGGCCTATGCCCAAGGCCGCATTGAGCCGGGTGATTTGTTGCTGTTTGCCGCCTTTGGTAGCGGTTTCACCTGGGCCTCTGCATTGATGCGCTGGTAGGTTCGGGTTTATATTCGGGAATAAACGTTTTCGTACGGGACCTGTATCGATCCTCGCCCAATTTGCAGGGCCATGGATTCGTTGCAGATCACTCCATTATGCTCCACCAAAGTAAAAAGCAGTGCGGGGTCATTCCTGATTCGAAATGCCTTCTTGGTTTGGGCTCTGACGGATTTATCACTTAAATCCATCGCCCAAGGACAGTCTCGACCCGCTCTTTTGCCCTTGGGGATTCACCGAGAACCTGCACTAAACGGCTGGATTCCAGGCCAATGGTTTTGGCCGTCCACCCCGCCTCGTCCTGATCTAAAGTGGTCAACGGTTGTAGCCGGTCGTTACCATCCTGCGATCCCATCCTTACAAGAAATTACATTCGCGGCGAGTTACGCTTCCCTTCAAAACTGGTTAACATTCGGCATAACCCAAAACGGAAGTCCACCTCTGAGAAGGCACAAGGTAAATCTTGGGTACAGCAAATCCATGAACCGTAACCGTAGCGGTATATCGCTTGAATGGAACAGGCTGAGCAGCCATAACATTCAATTTCAAAGCGTAGCAGCAACCCTTGGCTCCGAACAAGCCCTGAGCAAGCAGTTGCGCATTGGACTGACCCTTCAGCATCCCATGATCCTTCAGACCCTATCGATCTCAGGAACAAATCTCGACCAACGCGAAGAGCCTGTGCATGGCCTTGGTTTAAGCCTGTTCACGATGATGAAAAGCGACCCTTGGATCATCCATGGGGCAACACATTTCAGCCGAATCGAAGGATTGAGACTTGAAACGGGCTTCATCTATCAAAGAAAATCAGGCCTTGGCATGGTGTTCAGTACCGACCCCGTGAATGCCGTCATGAAGTTTGGAATATGTTATTTACGAGATAAATCCTCGGTATGGGCCTCCACCATGGATAGCCCATTACCCGGACTTAGCTACCAGGCCGCATGGGAAGGAGGGAGGCCAAGAAAATGAGCGAGAATATCCCATGCGGACTAACGTTGCCCAAAGTCGCCCTTAGTTGGTTGGGCATCCGATGGCTTTGTACGTTGTTAGGGGAAGGACATTTCCTGTGGGCACAAAGCGAACTAGACCAAGATAATGCGCAAATCCAAGAACAAATTCAGGCAACCCAGCATCCTATGCTGGAAGATATGCCGGATCGTTGGGAGAACTCTGCTTTGGACCTTCTGTGGACCCTCCAAAATCGGTTACCGTGGAATGAATCCCTGAGAGCCTTAGCCATGGATACCCTTGGTTTAAGCAAAGACCAATGCTCGGCCATGGACAGCCTGGTGAGAGCGCATGGCAGGCCAAAGCAAGCCGCCTTCTGGCTGATGCTTCCCTGGATGGAAAGCCAGGTAGCCTTGACCTTTCAGGAAGCCTTGGGACAAGAATTCCCCCGTCATGACCTGCGTTTTAGAGCCTTTAAATCGGGAATAGATGTCCTGTACGGAACGAACTATGAGCGTTCAATCAGGGGCCAACAGCCAATATTGGACGAACGTTGGCAGTACCGCCTACGCCAACAGCTCCGTAACATCGGTTGGGCCATGACGATCGAAAAACCAGCAGACCGGAGCTTTACCAGAATTCCCGGTTTCTTTGTTCAGGGAATAAGAGGCAAAATGATGTGGCTACTGGGGGATTTTCACCCGCAATCCGGGAACAGGCTCTTGGGCAATACCCAGCGTATTCCGGCCTTTGCCAATCCATGGGCGCATATCCCTGGATCGGAAATTCCATTCGCATCCTCCAGAATGTCCAACGGTAACCAAGCAAGGGGGGTTTCGCTGCAAAGTGCATGGGGAAATCATCTGATCGTCATGAACTCCTATGCCTTGGGCATCTTGAACAGTCCCTTACCGGATGCTTCTTTGGACGACTTGGCATTGGGGGTAATTGCTCTACCCAAGACCGCCGTATGGATGCATTCATTGGCTTGGGAAAAAGAGCGATCATGGGGGATTCTAGGGCTTCAATTCGCGATGCCTTCCACTTTGAATCTTCCTACATCATGGAATTCATCCATCTTGACGACCCAAATGATCAAGGTAAATAATACCATAACCCCTGTCAATCAAATCATCAACAACCTCAAAACCTTGGGGTTTAATTACAAAATTCAAAGACGAAATTACTTTTTTCAAAGCAATGTGGCCATTAGGTCCTCTAACCCGAGCTTGGCTTGGAACAAGGCCCAAAACTCCAGGCACGCTGCTCTTGATCATATCCTATCTTGGGATTACAGTCATCTCCACACCTTGATCATGACTCCGCATCCAAGGTGGAGCTTGGGCCTGCGATGGTCTAAACTATCCCAAGGCACAGAGGCTTCTAGAATATTCAGTATAACATTGCCCACAGTAGGCCGCCGTCAATCTCTTGACCTTAATGCCCTTTGGTCTCCAGTTCCGTATTGGTCCCTCACGTTGCGATCCCATTGGGTAGAGGAAGGGCCTGAGCAGCAATTCGGAAGTCAATTTATCGCATGGAACAGAGGACTGGAAGGAAGAATGCTAAAAGGCCCCTTCAAGGATAGCCGATACACCATGATCTACAAACAAGCCGAGAGGGGGCGTCAAGGAGATTACCTTTTTCAATACCTGCGCATGCCGTGGCCATTGCCTCAACGCAAAGGATTGGACCAGGGAATGAGCGGATATTTACAGATTGCCCATGGGTATTCCAATCCTCACCAACAAACCTGGGTTATCGCGTATAACCTGTTGTGGAAAAGGGTATTTCAAACACAAGTCGATTTGAAGATTGGTCAAACCTGGGCCATCGCCGGACCTGAAGGAGAGCGTGTTACGGTCCGTGAAGACCAAAGTTTCGGAACCGGCTGGTGGACAGGCTCATCCATGCAATACCGATTTACAGCGTCTTTGCAAGGCCGTTCCGGTGGTAATGGTTGGCGGCTGTGGGTGCGGCGTATCGACGATGATGAAAATATCCGATGGGAAAGCGGCTTGACTTATTCCCAGCGTTGGAGTGAAAACTGAATTATTCGGCAGTAGATAAATGGGTGGTATCGCTCAACGGACCAGGTCCCCATCCGGCTCTTGGCGAAAATTCACCTTGCCAATAATTTTCGAGAAGTTGCACAATCATGCCTTCCTTAAGGCCTAATTTGCTGTTATGCAATTTCCCGAGATCTGCTTGCTTCATGACCCAAAGAAACAAGCGCAGGGCAGGAACAATTACGTCGGCTCGGTCTTCATTTAGTCCGTAATGCTCGGCCCTTTGGGCTGGACTCATCGGCAGCAATTGTTCATACAGTTTGTCCAATTGCTTGTAGGAACATGGCTCGCCTTTGCCGGGACGTAGCAAATCGAATACCTTATTGATGTTTCCCCCACTCCCCCAAAAAGCCAATGGTTTGAACGGGAGTAATTCTCCTTTCACAAAATCTTTGAAGGCTTTCCAGTCATGTTCGCGGTCTGTTTGGTCCAAAAGACGAACGGCACCCAAGGCGAAGGATTTGCTTAGGATGGAACGTTGACCTTGGATCAAAGAAATCTCGGTCGAACCACCACCAACATCCATCAAAACCAATTGGTCCTCGGGACCTGCCAAGGAACGGTGCGCTTTGTAGATTAACTCGGCCTCCCTTGATCCGCTGATGAGTTCCATCGCAATTCCTGCATCATGATGGATCGCTTCGATAATTTCGGAGCCGTTGTTTGCCTCCCGCAATGCAGAGGTCGCACAAGCCAAGCAATGATCGACCTCGTAGGCTTTAAGCAGGTAGCCAAAACCCTTCATCGTTTCCAGCAATTGCTGACGACGAAGAGCGCCCACCTTTCCGGTCAAGAAAACGTCGTCTCCCAAACGTACCGGAACCCGGATGTATTCGATAGCCTTCCAATTAGGATTGGCGCCTTCATGGGCCAAAACCTTGACGACCAACAATCTGGCGGCATTGGATCCCAAATCAATGGCAGCTAACCTCAACTCTTCAAATTAAGGTAGCGAAGGTAATCATGAAATGCGGCCTGAGCCCTCACCGGGTTGCCGGAATCTTGTGGGGAATCCTGCTCGAGAACTCTTCGACGGTTTGCCTGAGGGCCGTTCAGGTAACGGGATTGGGCACAATCGGACCATTGAATTTCCATGAGGTCCAGCATTTCATGTTGGAGCAATGGGCTTTCCAACGGAAAGGCCAATTCCACCCGATGATCCATGTTACGAGCCATCCAGTCTGCCGAGGACAAATAGAGCTTCGTCTTTCCCCCATGCCCAAAGGCATAGACCCTTGAATGCTCTAGGTAACGATCAATGATGGAGATAATCTGTATGTGTTCGCTCAATTGAGGAACTCCTGGAATTAGACTGCAAATACCCCGAACAATGCAACGAATCTGAACCCCCCCTTGGGACGCGCGATAAAGGGCGGCAATCAGCGCTTCATCCACAAGGGAGTTGAGCTTAAGAAAAATCCATGCGGGCTGACCTCGCTTGGCTTCCTTAATTTCGAAATCAATCAAGGATAGCAAAGGTTGGCGTAAAAAATAGGGAGCTACCAACAAATGCTGGTAGGAATAATGGAAATGACCTTTGTACAAGGACTTAAAGAGTCTTGCGGCCTCCGCAGTGATTGTCGGCGAACAGGTGAATAAACCATCATCTGCATAGACTTTGGCTGTTTGCGCATTATAGTTCCCCGTGCTCAGGTGGGCATAACGAACGTCTTTGCCTTTTTCGCGACGGGTCACAAGGCATAATTTACAATGCACTTTCATGCCTTCATAACCGTACAATACCTCCGCCCCTGCTTCTTTTAGTTTTTCGGCCCAGAAAATGTTATTTTCTTCGTCAAAGCGTGCCTGGATTTCGACCACCGCACGCACTTTCTTGCCATTAAGCGCCGCCGTGATTAAGGAACGAGCCACCGAGGACACGGGGGCCAAACGATACAAGGTGATCTCAATGGAGCGCACCTGCGGGTCCAAAGCAGCCTCTCGCAGAAATTGTAGAACGATATCGTAAGAATGGTAAGGGTGATGGACCAACCTATCGGCTGCACGGATAGCCTTGAACAAACTCTTCTGCTCCGACCATAGGCCCGGGGAACAGGATGGCCAATCGGGGTACTGCAGATCCGTTCTTCCAAGCAAAGGAAATTGCCTCAAATCCCGAAAATTATGGTATCGCCCTCCCGCAAACAAATCGGCGGATTTGACAGAGAATTTACGAACCAAGACCTTGAGCAGGTCCTGGGGCATGGCCTGATCATAAAGAAAACGGACGGTATCCCCCTTGCCTCTTTTGCGCAACCCGGCCCGCATTTTGTCCAAAAGGTTTTGTCCCAAATCATGCTCCAAATCCAGTTCTTGATCTCGGGTTATTTTGATCGTGTATCCATGAACCTTCGCTGGGGCTAGTGCCCGAAAAATATCTTTTCCGTGAAGCCGAACGATATCATCGAGGAAGATCACGTACTGCTTTCCCTTGAATTCCCCCAATGCAAAGAAACGCTGGGTGTAGCGAACCGGAATTTCCAAAATCGCATGCTGGGTGCCTGATGATTTTCGCTCATATTCCAATCGAACCGCGAAATAGAGGTAGGCATCCCGCAGTCTTAACTTCCTTGTTTTGGAATTAAGCAGAATGGGGTTAAGATAAGGCTGCACCTTGGATTGAAAGATTTCATCGACCTTGGGCAACAGCACTGTGGGAATCGTCTGCTCGTCACAAAGCACAAATCCGCTTTCTTCCAACTTTGGGCGAATTTGATGCTGAAACAAGGCTTCAAATCGATCCTGCAGTTCTTGGGCCTTGAGGTGAATTCGGGTCAATACCTGCTTTGGGTGAAAATCCAATTTCCTCAAGGAGGCCGCCCCAAGTTGCAAAAGGCGGTATTGGTTGGCCACCCGCACCCTAAAGAACTCGTCCATATTGGACGAAAAAATGGACATGAAATTCAAGCGCTCGCCCAGGGGCGTATCGGGGTGCTCTGCTTCTTGAAGGACCCTTTCGTTGAAGTCCAACCATGACATTTCCCTGTTGTGAATCTCAATGCGGCGGCCTTGGTAAAGCTTGCGAATGACCATCGGTTGAGCTTCGCTAACGGATTGAGGCGCTTGACTCTTGGAGGCAAAGGAAGGAAAATGTGGGTCATTCATGCGCTTAGATCGAAATTTCTACCTGGTTCACGCTCAATTGCATCATCTTAAACGCTCAAATGCCTTATCATAAACGTTCAATAATAATTCCCTTTGCCTGTTTGTGACGTTATTTTACGTAAAAATAACAAGCCCTTCTTTCATGCAAAACTTCAGTTGGTGGTTGGTCTTCGTTGCATTTCTTGGCCATGCGATCCCTTCGGAGGTTGTCGCTCAAAATCGCAGCAAACCGAAGGGCCTCGACCTGTGTATCGCACATTACAATTTGGAGAACCTGTTTGACACCCTCAACGATGTCAAGGTCAACGACGAAGATTTCCTCCCCCAATCAGAATTAGCCTGGAATTCCGTACGATATTACACCAAATTGGGGAAATTGGCCAAAGTCATCGCTGGCCTTAACCAAGGTAATGTGCCTGATTTGATGGGACTTTGTGAAATGGAAAACGAAGGCGTGCTCAAAGACCTGTTGCGACAACCCGAATTGCGTCGCAGCCCTTTAACCTATTTGCATTGCCCCTCGAACGATCCCCGGGGTATTGATGTGGCCTTGCTTTACCACAAATCGCGCTTTAAGCCCATTGCACGCCAAAACCTCACGGTAGATTTACCCGGAGATACCGCCTCACCAACCCGTAAAATTCTATTGGTCTCTGGCAAAATACCCAGCGGCGATACCCTTCATATCTTAGTCAATCATTGGCCGTCGCGTCGAGGAGGCCTGGAGAAATCGGCCCCCAACCGATATGCCGCAGCGCGTTGCCTGCGCAAAGCCGTGGATAGCCTCTTTGCTCTGTACGGTGGACCCAACCGCTGTTCCATCATCATCACAGGGGACTTCAACGATACCCCACAGGATTCCAGCATACGCTTGTTGTTGGGGGCAGATTCCACTGGTTCCAGGGGATTATATCACCCATTTAGTGCCATAAATGGAGGGTCGTATTGCTTCCAGGATCGATGGGAATGGCTTGACCAAATCATCCTGAGTCGTTCGCTGTTGTCGAGTAACACTTCTCAAAACCACTACGTCATCGGGTCAGCCCAAGCGTCCAAGGATGAATCCATGTTGCAGCAAGAAGGCAAATTCAAAGGATACCCTTACAGGACTTACGCGGGCAATCGTTATCTTGGTGGACCTAGTGACCATCTGCCTGTACTTCTTCGAATACGTTGTCCTCGTTGCCCTTAGTTCTGCCAAATTGCCATGCCCAACCCAAGTACCCTTGCCTCGAACTCGCCACGCCTGAACAAGGCCTGGTTTGAATCCTGGTTTGACAGTCCCTATTACGAAGAGATCTACAATCATCGCGACCTATCGGAGGCCAAAGAATTCATCCTGCAATTAACCACAACGCTTGCTTTACCAATCACCGCTCAAATTCTTGATTTGGGTTGCGGTTGGGGTCGGCATACCCGTTCCTTTGCAGAGTTAGGCTATACCACCACTGGCCTGGATTTATCGCCGCGGCTAATCGCCAAAGCTCAAGAGAATTTTATCCAACCCAACAACCCTATCTCTGATCGCATGAAGTTCTGTATTGGGGATATGCGTGATTTTCAATTGAATACACGATTTGATGCGATTGTCAACCTGTTCACCTCCTTTGGCTATTTCGATGATGCAGACCAAGATCTGAAGGTGCTTCGCAATGCGCATCGTCACCTCAAGGAAAATGGATTTTTGGTTTTGGACTATTTCAACAAGGAAGCTGTCTGTATGCAATTGAACGAATCTGAATATCGTCAAGGTCCAAAATTTAACACCAAAATTAGTCGGACTTTTGAGGATGGTCATCTTCTCAAATCCATCGAAATCATCCATCCAGATTCGGCTCATAGCAACGAAGTCTTTACAGAAAAGGTTCGATGTTACGAACCTGATGAACTCCGAGATCTGCTGACCCTAAGCGGTTTTGAGGTGCAACAACATTGGGGCAACTACCAATTATCCCCTGCAGAGCACAACAGTCCCCGATGTATTTTGTTGGCTCGACCAACCAACTGCCCCGCAACTTGATCGCTGTGCAATCTTCCACGCCAACCAAGCTTTTGGGAATTGCCATAGGCCTTGCATGGTTGGGGTATGCGTTCGCCCTCTGGATTGGACACAGGGCCGGTTGGTTGATGGAGCCCGCTGCATGGGATCAACGTCTATTTAAGATCATCAACCAGGCTGACTTGCCTGCTTGGCTGGACCAGGTCGCGATCTATTCACGAGATCCTCTGACATGGATTCCGGTATATCTAGCAATTTTGGCGTGGATGTGGTACCGACCCGTACCCCATGCATGGAAAATCTTTGGGATCTTGGTGCTGGCCGTCATCCTCAGCGATCAATGCTCGGCATCGCTGATCAAGCCGTGGGTGATGCGTGTTCGTCCTTGCCGCTTTCCGGAAACAGCAGCTAATGCTAGAATTCTGGTCCCTTGCGGCAGCGGGTACAGTTTTGTTTCCTCCCATGCCAGCAATCACTTTGCCTTGGCATGGACCCTGGGGCTCATTTTCTACCACCGATGGCGCAGCACCGGCTTGATGATCGGATCGCTTTGGGCAAGCCTCATCTGCTGGTCGCAAATCAGGGTAGGGGTGCATTTTCCATTGGACATCGCCTTTGGGGCCTTGCTCGGCATGCTAATTGCGGCAACTTTGCGGGCGGTATTTCAAGCTTCGCTGAGGCAAGATGCCGTATCTTCCACCGAAGCCTTTTCTTATCCGCCCAATCATTAACCTTCGCCCCTCATGCTCTTGACCGGTTTCGCGCTCCTATTCTCCGGCTTGTTGGGCGGTATCATAGCCAAAATATACCAAGGCTCCACGAACCTGGTTCGGTTTCAATGGCTGCTTACCTTTTGTGGAGGCTTGCTATTCAGCACCGCCATCTTGCACTTGGTCCCTGAGGTCCTTGCCTATGGGCATCGCACCGAAAATTTGTGGTTGCTAAGCGGATTCTTTTTGCAATTCATCCTTGAGAAGTTTTCGGCGGGAATCGAACATGGCCACTTGCATCATGAAGCACAACATCATTGTGACCACCCCCTCCATGATGAAAACCTCCCCCATAACCATCCCCCAAAAGACCACGCAGCCACCGAGCCCATACACCGCTTGACTAGCCAGGATTCCGCCTTATGGTTGAAAAATGCCCGTTCTTGGGGTCTGATGATTAGCTTGAGTATCCATGGACTCATCGAAGGGATTCCCCTTTCGGGACTTGAAAATCCCCGTGCCGCTGCGCTACCCTTGATGCCACTTCTGCTGGGCATTGTGCTCCACAAGGCCCCCACCACTTTTGCATTGGCCGCCTTGCTCCTCCGTCAGAAGGTAAGTCCGCTTATGTTATGGAGCGCGGTCCTCTGGGTAGCCTGTTGTACCCCTTTGGGTTTATGGATTGGGCATAAACTGGGACATACCGGACAAGACAATCAGGAAATCCTTCACGCGTTGATGGCTCTAGCGACCGGTTCCTTCCTCCAAATTGCCTCGACAATTCTATTTGAGAGCAGCAACAACCACAAATTCAATTGGCTTCAAATGTTCGGTGCCTTGTTGGGGGCTTATTTGGCCTATTTCATGGGTCACTAACGGCGAGCTTACCCCCTTCAGCATCTTTGTTATTTTAACCTCAAGACCATGTTCGAAAAAGACACTTTGTTAGGCAAACACATTTTGATTACAGGCGGAGGCTCTGGCCTAGGTCTTGCTATGGCTCAGCAATTTTATACCTTAGGAGCGAAGGTCGCCATATGCGGTAGAACAGAGGCCAAACTCCAAGCGGCCACCGCACAAATTGGTGAAGGAAGCCTGTACTATGTCTGCGATGTACGGGATCCTGCGGCAGTAACGGCCATGTTCGACTACCTCACCGAACAATGGGGTCACATCAACGGATTGGTCAACAATGCGGCGGGTAATTTTCTGGCCGCTTCGGAAGACTTGAGCGCCAATGCATTTGCATCGGTCGTGGATATCGTCCTCAAAGGGACTTTTCACTGCACCTCGGAATTTGGAAAGCGTTTGATTCAATCCCAAGGGACTGCATCTACGGCGCAAGAGGCCACAACGCAAGGTGGTAACATTGTTAATATTGTCACCACCTATACCGAAACAGGATCTGCTTTTGTATTGCCATCGGCCTGTGCCAAAGCAGGCGTTTTGGCGATGACCAACAGCCTTGCGGTCGAATGGTCCACCTACGGTATTCGGGTCAATGCCATTGCTCCGGGCCCTTTTCCTACCGAGGGGGCTTGGTCTCGGCTCATGCCGGATCCTTCCATCGAAGAGGCCTACAAAAGAGGCATTCCACTGGGACGTTATGGACAAAACGAAGAGCTCGCCAATCTTGCGGCGTTTTTGATGAGCCCCATGGCGGCTTATATCCAAGGAGGTTGCATCACCATCGATGGTGGGGAGCGCCTTATGGCTGGTCAATTTAATCGCTTCGTCCAATGGATGCCGCGTCCGATGATCAAACAGGCCTTTGGCGCGATGAAATCTTCTAGAAATCCCGCGTAGTAGCTCTGATGAAGGTCGTCGAAACAACTTGACCGTTCCATACCGCTTGAAGCCTGTAAATGCCTGAAGGTAGGACATTGTCAAGGAGAGTTTCTGAAGATTCCAACATCCCTTGATGAACAACGCGACCGATAGGGTCCATGATTTGAAATGGAACTGGCGCCCATGCTGTTTCCGACCCTGTCTGGCCTGTTGCACCCCATTCGTTGTTGAACAAGACTCGAAGCACACACACTGAACCGCAAGGCTGCGGAAAGACCCTCAGCTTTGGGTTTGTTGAGGGAGAAATTTGATGGTCAGCGCTTGATGGCATGGACCCTTTAAGCCATTGGTAGGCCTCTTGAAATTCCCTGCGCCAAAACCATTCGGCATGTTGGCCATCCGATCGAACCACCATTTGCACCTGCGATGCAGGAAACCCCGCCAACAAGAGTTGATCCTTGAGTTGGTTCAATTGAGGCAACATGCTGCTGCTTTCCAAGGCCCCGGCCATCAAGTAGAAACGTACCAGCATACGATACCCTTCTTGCAAGGGCTGTTGTATAATCCTTTGATCAAACCAGAGGCTGGGACTGAATACCCCGACCCTAGAGAAAACCTCCTGGTATTTCACTGCACCGTATTGCGAAATCAGTCCCCCCATGCTGGACCCCCATATCCAAGTACCGTTTCGGGTGCTATCGGTTCGGTACCTGGCGTCGATATAGGGTTTGAGTGTTTGAACAATGAATTGCAAATAAGCATCCCCTTGACCACCACCGTATTGTGGATGAACCCAGGGGCTGTATTCATTGATTCGGTTAGATCCCCCGTTTTCGATCCCCACCACGATGGCGCCTTGATCCCCCAGACCGTGAAGACGGGTAAGGCATTCGTCCACTTCCCATTCCCCCGCAAAGGAGGTAGCCGCATTGAAGAGGTTTTGGCCATCGTGCATATAGATCACGGGGTATCGCTGGGACGGGGATGTAGCATAATCCACAGGCAAATAGAGCCATATCCGGCGGTACCGGTTCAGGGTGGGCATCCAGAAGGTATCGGTCAACAAAGAGACCTGAGCGTTGGCGGTTCCACCTCCGCCTCCACCTCCAGAGCTGCTGTGCAAATCTTCCCAACTGAGGATTTTGAGCCGTATCGTATCCCCATTCCCGTACGTAAAGGTTCGGTTAGGGCGGAAGACCCCCGAGGAATTCCCTTCCACAGAAGCCCAAGTCCCGCGGGTGAATTTGAAAGATACTGTGCCGGAGCCTGCCGGCAGAGTGATCCTCCGGGTTGAATCCGGCATGAGACTAAGCTGATGAGCGGATGACCCCGGATTCCATTGGTTAAAGGTCCCGGCAATGAAAACCAGAGCCCCGGCAGGGGTATAGGAAGGAACGGAGTCCACGATGATGGTGACCTGCCCCCGCAACGGGGACCAAGGTATAGCGGCAACAAATGCCGCCCAAAGCAAAAAACACCGAATGAACATCGCGTAAAAGTAAGGAGAGAACCTTAACCGCCTGTGTACAACATATTGCATCCCCTGGCTTCTGCGCCCTCTAATCGACCCAACAATTCCAAGGTTCCATCCGGCAAAATGCGCCCTCTATCGGAGGTTTGAATAAAGGCCAGGCTGTAATAGTTGGAGGTATCCACGATATTGATTCCACCGCGTGCACCGGCGTTTTCCCATTCCAGCGGATTATCGGATCGATAGATACCGATTCCCACCGAAGCTGGAAACACGAAGCCCTCCAAAGCCGAACCTTCGATACGGTATGCCTGCGATCCTAGTTCGGTCATACCGTATTCACTGCCTAAGCGCAGCCCTGCCGAGTCCTTGGTTTGCAAACGAAGCCAATCCCTAAAGCCCTCCGGCGTCCAGTCTTGTTCCATGCCTTTGGTTCCTCCCGTTTCGATCAAGATATCCCCAGGGCGTGCTTGCCAAGACCTGTCCTTCCACTGTGGATCACCAAACCAATCCTTCAAAGCATGGGGTATTCCCCAAACCAAGGTCGATCTCCCCTCCTGACCGGCCAATGCCCACTGCTCCATCAAAGCCTTATAATCTCTTCGATAAAAGGCTCCAAATTGAAAGTCCCCATGATCCATGAAATACTGTAACATCGCTAACAGCGAAGACTCCCCTCGATCCATGTAGGAAGGTAGGAGAGCCAACAACGAACGATTTTGGAAATTTCCAAGGCAATGAATCGCATGGCGCAATGCCCTGGCCATTACATCGGCCTCGTAGGCCATCCAATGCCTCGAACGCTGAGGTTCTTCGGAAGACTCCCCTTGAAGCGTCTTGGACTGAGCTCCGGTTCCGCTGCTTCGGAACAACGTGCTCGGTCGGGGTACCCCCCAAGACAGCTCTTCGTGCTTGAACGCCTCCACCGGCATGAACACCAATTGATCCGGATAACGTATGGATTCTGAATGAGGGCGCACGGTATTCACCCAACGACCAAAGGAAGGCAGAGCCTCGCGTTGACGGTGAAACAGCTCCATGACCCCGGCGGTTTGCTCATCGGTCCATGGCCTGCCTTGCTTCACTAGTCCGCCTCCCAAAACCGCGTGGCAGGATAGCCCCCCGTCAACAGCCGAGCGGGCAGCCGTTTGCCCTTGGGGTTCATCCCAAAGGCTCCAAAATTGAAGCATCTCCGCTCTCCTGCTGTCCACGGTTGAAGGGGTTCATCGATTTTGCTTAAAAGTACAATACCCCTGATAAGCGCTCCACATTTGGAATAAATTTGCTTCATGATGCGGCAACCCCAAGGACCAAGGCTTGCAAGGCTAATCAGAGCCTTGAGTGTCCTCGTGACCTTGGTCTTGATGACCGGCTGCGATTTGCTTTTTGTTCCACAGATTTTTCCTCCCCAAATGGATCTTATCGCCCCATCGGATACCCTATGGCTCCGATCAGGGCGGGATACCCTTCATCTGGAATTTCGTATTCGGGACGAGGACGGAGACCTGGGTCGCGATACGATGGACCAGACCAAGGACCTCTGGATGCTGGAAGTCCGCTACGGTAGCCCGGTCTTTGATTCCACCTATACCGAGTACTTCATCCCTAACCTCACCCCCAAGGGTGCGGACAAACGTTTGGATGCCTCCTTGAAAGTACAGGTAGAGCCGTTGACCCTGCGATCCGGCCTGGCAGTAGATTCAGCGCAGTTTTATGTGGTCCTGCGCGACAGGGCCGGGAATTTCTGCCCGGTCATTGAATTGCCTCTGATTTATTTACGCCCTTGAAAACCCTTGGACAATGGACTTGCCTGGAAACTTGAGAAAAATTGTTGTTACAGGATCCCTGTTCCTTTGGATTGCCTGGCCTTTGGCTCGGGTTGCTCATGCCCAAAGCGGGGGTCGCTCCATGTTTGGGCAAATGCAAGGCCACCTGGACCCGATCACCGCGAGCATGGGCGGTTATGCCCCGGCTTGGGGACTTAATGGACTCGGATCTGCCATGACCAATCCTGCCTTATTGGAAGAGAGCGGCCCCCATGCATGGTTTGTTGGATGGTCCTCAAGGCCCGCTGGCCTGCAACAAGGTGGTTTTGCGATGAGGCTTCCATTGAAGGGAATAAGCAATTGGCATGCTGCTGTTGGAACACAATTTACAGGTACCGGCTCCATGGCAGCTACCGACCCTTATGGTTCGGAGATTGGACAAACCCAAGCCGGCGAAGCCGTGATCCAAGCCAGTCTGGGGCAGCAATTCAGCCCGAAGTTGAATTGGGGGGTACAGACCCGCCTGGTTTCCTCCTATTTAGGGTCTTATTCCGCTTGGGGTGCAGGCTTGAGCATGGCCTTCCGCTATACCGATACCGCCCAAAAGTTAGGCCTATGTCTGCTCCTGCAGGACGCCAACATCATTTTGAAAGACTATGTGAATACCTCGGCTTCCTCCCGCTTTCCACCGATTCGTATGAGTCTCATCCTGAGCAACGAGTTGAAGCATCTCCCTTTGCGTTGGTCATTGGGCATGCAGCATCTCCAGAATTGGAATCTTCGCTACAACGATCCCAACGACCCGTACAAAACCGATAATTTGCTCTTGGGAGAAGATTCGGTAACCTCGTCTATCCCCTGGTCCGAGCGGATCCAAGAAGCATTCTTGCATTTGGTCTTCAATGCCGAACTCCGATTGGGCAAGGCCATCCGCCTCCGTGGTGGTTACAATGCCCTTCAACGGGCCGAATGGGCTTTCCCGCAACGCAGCGGCAGCAGCGGTTTTAGCTTCGGTATTGGCCTTGTCGGACGCCGATTCAGGATGGACTATGGCACCCATGCGCAAACCTTGGCAGGAAGGCAAAATTCGGTCGCCTTTGCTTGGAATTTTCATTAACACAATTACCCAAAACCATGAACCTCCTCACAACTTTACTCCTGCTTGGTTTAGGCTCCACCCCTGCATTGGAAGCGACTTCGTCCATGGCGACTTCGTCCATGGCGGCTTCATCGAAGGACAGCCATCCTTCCGTTTCGGTGGACTCCGTGCGTATCTACCAAATTTACATCCGCAACTTCAGCACCCAGGGCAACCTGCAAGGGGTCATTGCCGGCCTGGATCGCATTCAAGGGCTTGGCTGCAACACCTTGTGGCTCATGCCAGTGCATCCGGTAGGCGTCGTGAACCGCAAAGGCACCTTTGGCTCCCCTTATGCCGTCCAAAATTACCGGCTCATCAATCCCGAATTTGGTACAGACCAAGACTTTAGGCAATTGGTGAGCGAATGCCATCGCCGTGGAATGCGGATCATTCTGGATTGGGTGGCTAACCATACCGCCTTTGATCACCCATGGATTCAACAAAACCCGCAGTGGTACACCCGTGATACCCAGGGACGAATCCTGCCCCCCAACGATGATTGGACCGATGTAGCAGACTTGAATTTTGATGAACCCGCCCTACGCGATGCCATGATTCAAGAAATGGAATACTGGGTGAAGAACTTTGATATCGACGGATTCCGTTGCGATGTGGCCATGATGGTGCCCGCGGAATGGTGGAAGGACTGCATGGCCCGCCTTCGCCGCCACAAACCTTTGTTCATGCTGGCAGAAGCCAGTGGTCCTGAATTCTATACCATGGGATTCAACTCCACCTACGGTTGGGATTTTTACCATAAGCTCAAAGGCGCCTTCCAAGGCCAAAGCCTGTCCGCTTTGGATTCGGCCTGGGCCTCGGAAAATGCCCAAAGCCAAAGAGCCGCCCAAGGCCATAAGGGCCGTGTAATGCGCTTCGTGACCAACCATGATGAAACTTCTTGGGACGATGTTCCGGTCAAGGTCTTTGGGTCCACCGAGGCCAGCCTTGCGGCCTACGTCATCGCCCAACAACCCGTTAGTATCCCCATGATTTACAACGGACAAGAAGTCGGGCAACCGATCAAGCAGAATATTTTTGAATACACGCCCATTGATTATACAGCGAACCCCAAGGTCAATGCCTTTTACAAGACCTGCGGTCGAATCTTCAATCAAGAGCCTGCCTATTATGGGGATCGTTTCGAGCGCCTTCAGTCCACAGATCCGGATTGTTGGTGGTCCCTTAGGGGTGCTGGTCAACAAGCCATTCTGGTCGTGGTCAACATTCGTAACAAAACCCTCAAATCGAAGGTTCCCGCCGATTACCGTGCGCGTTCCTATGTGAACCTCCTTGACCAAAGCACAGCCTACCTCAAGGAAGAACTTGAATTGGAGCCTTACGGCATTCGCCTATACAAAGCCTTCAAGCCCTAAGGCTAGCGCTTCACCAAACGGCGCCAAGTACGATTGCCTTCGGCATCCCTTACTTGCAGTATGTAGATTCCAGAGGGCCACGCTTGGCATGCAATACGCAAGGCCGTTCCTCTTTCCTCAGGCCGCTGGTCCCCCTGCGCAAACAAGCGACCGTTAAGGTCTGTTATACGCCATTGCGCCTCTTGGCTTAGGCCGTTGATTTGGATTTGGTCGCTGAAGGGATTGGGGTAAATACCCAAGAGGTCTCCCTCGCAACCGGGGCAAGTCGCAGATGCCGTGCTGTAGTACAAGGTGTAGCGTGCCGCTGTATCCCAAGCCCCTGATCCTGATGGGCCACCGAAGCGATTGTAATTTTGATCCACCCAAGTTTGAATTCTGGAGGAGTTGTTTGGTTGGTAAACAATAACATATTGGTTTCCAGAATTCAACAACCAAGGAGCCCCCACCGAATCCCGGCTTTCGCTGGCATCCAAGGTAAGATCCCCGTTCCCGTTGTAGGCCCATAAGTCTCTATAGGAACTTTGCCAAGATCCGCTGCTGCTGTCTTCCGAGGTAGCCATGGTTAGCTTGGTCCCCGTCCAGGTGTACACATCGCGGATATCCGATTCCCAGCCTGTACCGATCCAAGTTTGATAGGTCACCCGTTGAATGAGGCCTCCGGTAACGACCGAATAAGCCCTCTCCGAATTCACAAAGGTCGACCCGTTAAATTCCCGCATCAAATACTGATCCGGCTGACCCACCAATGGCTTATTGCTTACCCTCGGAAGGTCTTTGAAGCCTTCGCTCAAAAAATCCTCTGCGTTGGGCATATAGCTATCGCTGCCCAAGGTGGCAAACCATGAATCAAAACCTGCATTCCAGGTCAATCCGCTGTAACGCAATTTCCCGGGATCCCATGCATTGGTCAATTCGTCCCAAAATTCAAGATCAAATCCCGTGGGTTGTGCGGCTGCATTGTAGGAAATAGCAGTTAACCTTAAGCCGTTGACCCAAAGGCCGTTGTCATCGTCGTATCCTTTCCAAATTAAAGAAGAAATGGTATTGCCAGTGTACGTGTATTGAATAGAGTCCCCGGTGGTCAATACCAAGGAACCCGTGGCGGTATCCTCTTCGTACATTTTGGCAGAAGTGCAATTCCCGCGGCTATCCACGGGTTGAAGCAAGCGGAAGGCCTCGGTCGTGGTGGGGAAGGTGACAAAGAAGCTCAAACGGGTTAGGGCCCCTTGGGTCGAATAGGTCGCCACTGCCGATCCAAATTGGAAAGCGGGCAACGGAGGTGTAGGAGGAATCCACAAGCGCATTTGGGTTAGCTTGCCCGCCGTGTTACGGACAAAACGATACGAGTAAGCGGGTTCAAAGGTCCCGGAGCTAAAATCTTCCATCAAAACTGAATCAGGCGCTGCTGCCGCTGCAACACGTCCCGTGGAATGGTTGGCCTTGGAATTTGGAACCAAGGTTGCCCTTGTTCGGAAAATGGCCCGCTGCTGTGCGGTGGATGTCCCCTGCTGACTCTTTTGTCGGAAGGTTGCCGGAAGGCTTCTAACCAAGCGAACCGCATCGCGGGGGTCTGTGGGTTCGTTAGGCAAGGCATGGCTGGCCGTCCATGTATTCAGGAAACAGAAGGCCACAAGGAAGAATGTTTTCATGGTCTTGGGTTTGGTCTTTCAAAAGTATAGCATATTAAATATAAATCATTTGGTTTAGAAGAATTGGTGCGAAGGCTTTGGTAATCCTTAAAATTCGAATTGTACTTTTGGAATTCATGCACATGCCCCTCATGGTTCATTGGAACCCAGATCCTGAAATTTGGCCCGGCGTTTTGCCC
>Ga0194125_10002409_pt1 | contig 30957 bp, 29 predicted proteins | sample TA2KigC250mmetaG_FD_148626 | JGI IMG/M metagenome (GOLD analysis project Ga0194125, IMG submission 148626) | Freshwater microbial communities from Lake Tanganyika, Tanzania - TA2015034 Kigoma Deep Cast 250m | ecosystem: Environmental > Aquatic > Freshwater > Lake | place: Tanzania: Lake...
AGATGGTGGTTGTGGCGGCGCCACCGTAAAAGTACGGATCATTATAAGCCATATCGCGAATCGCGCCGGCGCCCGCCACAGTGAAATCTTCCACCCACTGCCAGGATCCGGATATCTGCTGGTATTTTGAGAACTGACCAGGTCCATTCCATTTCGATGTAAAAATAAATTCACCATTGGTCTCAATGCCGAATTCATTCGCGGAATGGGCATTGAAGTAAAATATGATGTCCCAAATGGCATCAGAGGAAGCGAAAAACATGATTGGCTTTTCCCAGGTCAGGTAGGCGTATTCCTGAATTCCTGCTCCTTGGAAATTACGGGGGGGGTAGAGGTAAATGCTCGTTACATTATCCTGATTGAACGTTGGATTTTTGTAATAGTGGCTTTGGTTGCTAAACTGCGCCCAGCTTCCAGGGAGGCCGGACAACAGCCAGAGCAGGATCAAGGCAAGCCTTGCTGAAATGATTGCGGAGGGCTTCATGAGGATATAAAATAAATATATGGATGAATATGGTAAGGAGATTATATGGGGGATAAAGTTTCATATTCCTCGATAAAACTAGCGAAGGTGGTTTTTCAATGCTACAAAAATAATATAAAAATTCATTTAAACAAAATGAAATCTAATCCAAGGCTGCCCGTCGACATAAATTCCGCCCCTTCAGGGCTTATTATCGGTGACCTGTTCCCCAACTGGCAAGTCCCGCCCCTTCGGGGCTTATCCACAATGTCATGCAAATTGGAACAGCATCCATTTCTCAGTAGGTTACTCTTCCCACTATCTATAACCCCACTAGCCCTGAAAGGGCGTAATTCGTGAACCCAGGGCGAAGTCCTGTGGCTCCGCGACCCCAAGGTGACGCCCTGTGGATAAGCCCGGAGCTGAATGGAAGCGAGACCCCGACAAGCCCTGAAAGGGCGTAATTCGTGAACCCAGGACGAAGCCCTGTGGCTCCGTGAACCCAGGGCGAAGCCCTATGGCTCCATGAACCCAGGGCGAAGCCCTGTGGCTCCGCGACCCCGAGGTAACGCCCTGTGGATAATCCCGGAGCTGAATGTAAGCGAGACCCCGACAATCCCTGAAAGGGCGTAATACCTAATCCCACACATATCGCTCATCATAATCGACTTTATACTTCTTAAGACAAGCTCTGTATTCCTTCTGAAAAGATCTTTTGCTGTGATGCTCATGCTGATTATCAATGTAGGCAATGACCCTCTCAACCTCAGCTGGATTTACTGAAAAAGCGCCATAACCGTCTTGCCAATAAAAGTTGATTAATGATGGATTCCTTGTTTTCATCCACTTCGAGGAATGTGACTTTAGCTCTTCTAAAAGTTTAGAGAGAGCAACCTTTTTTGACAGCATACATAGAATATGCACGTGGTTGGTATAACCGCCGATTTTTATCACATGCGATCCCAGATTATTGCATATTCCACCTAAATAGCCATAAAGTTCTGAATCGTAGGGTGGATAAATGACCGGAGCCCGGTATTTGGTGCTGAAAACGATATGAATATAGTTTTTTACAAGTGACTGTCCCATAGGATGATATATCTCGCCCCTTCAGGGCTTATTATCGGTGACCTGTTCCCCAACTGGCAAGTCCCGCCCCTTCGGGGCTTATTGTCAGCGTCCATTTACCCGTTCAATCCGAAATGATCATATTCACCAGGCAGTCGATGACGATCATCTTCCGGTGGATGATCTTTTCTTTTTCCCTGAGTTGATTGATCCTGACGATCAGGGCATGATAGGTCTCCTGATCTGCGGAAGAAATCCGCTCCTCATCCAGAATAAATCCGCGCCGGGTCAACTCATCCTGCAGCCGTGCCGACACCTTTTTACTTTTTCGCATGACGCTTCTTTTCCGTTTAATCGGAAAAAAGCGAAAAGGTCATCTGTTTCGGTCAGTTTTTTATGATGATTTTTTTCGTAACCCGGATGTTTGGGTCGATCTGGATATCGCAGAAATAGAGTCCCTGCGGGAGATGGGTGGCGATGATCCGGGTCTCTTTGGAATTCAGTAAAGGCGTTTCTCCCACCTTGACCCCGAGGGTATTAAAGAAGGTGGCTTTGATCCTTGCCCTGGCAGGCAGGTTCGGGATCCGGATGGTGAGGATGCCCGAAGAAGGATTTGGAAAGATCTCAACTTCCGATACAGGTCGCTGTCCTGGCGGGAGCGAAGTAAATGGACATTCACCCGGGATATTTTCGTCCAGCCAGTCAAAACGATGATTAATGTATTGCTTCAGGTGTTCGATCTCTTCTTCATAGGTCTGTGCCAATGGGGATGGATTCGGCCAGACATAGGTACCCATGATCAGCCATTTGGTGAAATTCCGCTCCTGGCCCTCATAGATGTAGTTGACCATGGAATCGATCTGTTCGAAGATACTGGTGTTGCTGAGGATGGTCTCCCGCAGTTCTTCCCAGCGGCACCGGAGATCCTGCACATAGAGCGTGTCTTCCATCAGGCGGAACCACCAGAATGGTACCTGCCAATAATCCCATTCACATGGAAATTCGTAAGCCCAGCCGCTGTAGTCATTGCCTCCACAGTAGTCGGCATTCCACCAGGTGATGTCAAAATCCCACACCGGACCCATCCGGATCTTTCCGCCCTTGCTGTATTTGTCCTTGTGGATGAACGTGCTGAGCCTGTAACCATCTACGTTTTTACTGATCTCATTGATGATGAAGAAATCGATAAAGGTATCGGGATAGGCATATTTTCGAAAACCCAGGTTTGGATCCTGGAAATAGGGACCATGCAGGGCCGTCTCGAAGGAGTCGACATACATCTGGATATATTCATTTTGTGGGCCGACGATATCTTCCGCATCGGGATATTCGTAAAGGAACTTGATAAACTGACCCTGTGAATGGACTTGTGGCGGATACGGAGATATCCATCCCTGGCCGCCACCACTTCCGGTTTCCTTGTCTATCTTAAAGATATATCCGCCGGTCACCGGATCTCCGCTGGTGGAGGTTGGAAGTAATTTGGATATGTCTACCCGGTCATTGTCACGTTTTATCTTCTCTCCAAGGAAATAGACACCTTGGTAGTCGTCGTTGATGAACAACTCGCAAAAGCGTGTGCGGGTGGCATATTGCCCCATGTCGATGGAGAGTTTGTAGGTGAGTGCATTCCGGAGGAGCGATTTGTCAGAAAAATTGGCGATCAGCACCCAGTCATGCTCCGGCGGCATCCCCAGCAGGGAGGTGTCGACTTCAACCAAACCGGTTTGATCAGTGGTTTTAAAACCATAGCTTTTCTTAGGGAATAACTGTGAACTTGACCCCCTGATCTCAATCATCATATACCCATCGTAAGCCGGTGGATCAGTAAGGTGATTGGGTTGACCGGGCGGATTATCGATAATTGAAAAATCAGCAAGGATTTTTGGTTCATCCGGTATCTCCTGTCCATGGGTATCGATGATGACAATGGGCAGGTTTGAAGAAGTGAAGAATGGGGGGGAAGGGTTATTGCTGAAGGTCAGGCTCCATGTTGTCAAGGTACCGCTAACGCCTTGCTCGCTATCGGCGACGATCAGTTTCCACACCCCATTCCCAACTTGTCCGCTGTTGGCCATTCCCAGGTTCTGCTGGGGGCGGAAAGTCCCGGTAAATGGGGGAGTACCTTCGGTTATCGAGAGAGCTGCGAGGTCATTGAAACAGGTGTTGGTATAGTTATCACCTTCTCCGCCATTATTCATGCTGAGTATCATCTCGGTTCCTGCCGGGGAAACCAGGACAATGGTCAGGTCTCCGACGCGGCTGTGGTTGATGGTCAGGCATACTTTCTCCAGCCCGAAAGTACTATCCAGGATGGGAGGAGCAAGGCCGCTTACTGAAAGGATAAAAGTAGTCTTGGTGTAATCATGGACGATCCCGCCAACGCCGGTGTATGTTTGTGATTGACCTGGAAGAAATAAAACTGATAATAGCAGCAGAGAGAACAGCCTGAGCTTCATGCAGGAACAGGATTAGAGAGGATCGTCAGTTGTTTTTTTCGATCGATAAACTTGCTGTCCAGTCGCAGACGATCCTGATCTGGTCGTCAGTAAGCTGGGCTTCCGGGTTCTTGGCAACAAATCTCCTGGGTGGCATGGTTCCTGCCTTCATCTCCTTACAGATTGCCCGTGCTTTCGAGACTTTCCTGTCAGCTGAATAACCATCCCACGGTGAAAGATTCAGCTTGCCTTTGGCTAAACCAGTACCCTGATCGGAGTGACAAGCCATGCAGGCTTTTTTCAGGATCACATACACGCTGTCGGGAATGCCGGAGGTGCTTTGTGTCTGCTGTGTGGGTGTTTGAAAGGCGCTCACCATGAAAGCAGCCGTAAAGACCTCCAGGACAATGAAAGGAATGAGTTGCTTTTTCATCGGATTGCTTTTTTCGACAGTCAAAATTAATAAATAAATGATCCCCGGCAGCATAATTGGTATTTTTGCCGCGCTTTGATCCTGATATGATGAAATTTCAACCTTTTTCCTGGCTGTTGATCGCTTTGCTTTCCTTCACGGCTTTCCTTGGTAAAGGACAAGATACCCTTTCCCGCTTTGCAGGAGAAGGACAGTACATCATCCGATACCTTAGAAATCCACCGGAGGATAAAAAGGTAAACAGCGAAATATCAAGGGAAATAGCAAAAGTTACGCAGTGTGGGTTAAAAAATGCCACGGTTACGGTTCATTACCGGTATGATGGTGTCATCCTAAGAATGGATGGACGGTGCCAGGTAAAAATTGAGCTGTACCCCGGTCGTATGGATCATCTCTTTATATACAGGAGTTTTGATATGACTTCACCGATGCGGCCTTCTTGGATCAGGATATTTGGCGCCACATCAGCGGAATCTGACGGGTTTCATCAACCCTTAGACCTTGCTGAACGGTCCATTGCCGATACGGTCACCCTCGTTACATTCCTTGAAGGGTTTTGTCCGGATCATTTAGATGTAGAATTAGACTCTATTTCCTTTACCTACCTTCCGGAAGATCTCGACCGGCTTTACCGACACGAGCGTTATATCGACGATTACCACGCCTTACCAGGACTGTCTGACCAGGCAGGCAAGACGTTGAAGGGATTTGATCCGGAGGACTGCTGCAGTTATCTCAACCAATTCATCGCCTTATTGGAAACGCGGTTCATCATCAACCATTTTGAGAAACAGGATTTAACCCGACAGCTTGCGTTGGAAAGCCATGATCCGTTAAATTTTACCGAAAGGTTTCAGGAGCTGAAGAGGCTGCATTACTCACTTTTCTATACCCTGAAAGATAAGCTGAAGGAGAAGGAAAGGCTTGCCTGTTATCAGGAAGGTAACGAATGGATCCCATACCTGATTGACCGGCTGGTGTTGTATAAAACCCTGTCCTTTCAGGCAGGCGATGCTTTCGCCCCTGTCTATGCCAGCGTACCTGATGGTTTTATTCATATTGAGACCCTCCATGAACTCGACACCTTGCTGGCCGAATGGTTCAGGGTAACCGGAAATGATTACCATCCTGGCATCAAGGACCAGCTTTTTGTCCAGGTGGAGGATCTTCTAAGGAAGAGGATATCTCAGGCATTGCAGGAAGAGCAGTATGCCCTGGCCATGGAATTGCTTCATGATCTGTCGGTCTTTTGCCAGGACAATCCCTTCACTACCTGCGGCGACCATGAAGAAGTAGCCGAAGGCACAGTGGAAGGTGTTTTCATGGCCTACCTGGGTATCGCAGGAACTGCCCTCGACATGGGAAAGAACCGCTTTGGCATGGAATACCTTGAAAAAGCCAGGAAATTCCTCGAAAAGAACAAGCACCCCAGGAGGCTGGAAGAGATGCTTGAGAAGTCGTTTGTCAGGATTGTTGATCACCGGTCGGCTTCCTGTCAGGCACTATCGGATAGGTCGCAATATGATGCTTCTGTTGCTTGTTACAGCAATCTGATCAACTGGTGCGAAAACAACGACATTCCGGGTTGCCGGGAGATGGTACAACAAAAGATCCGCGACATTCGGCAAAAGACGATTTTAGCGCTGAAAGATAGTCTCAAAGCATCCCTTTCCAACCGGGATACACTGTCCATCCTTCGGCTTTTTCAGTTGTTGAATGATAAGATCGGCGAATTTGGTATGAATCCCGTTTCTTCGATCGATCAAGAAGATGCCGATGCAGTTCATCACCTGATCGCCGGAAAATGTCTGCAAGACGGGATCAGGTTCCTCGACAACAATCATCCTTATCATGCCCTGGATTGTTTTGCAGAAGCCCGGTCGATACTGAAAAACCTGCCCGGATCAATGGATTCGGTAGTGATGGATTCACTGATCTGCATTTCAAGAAAGAAGGTACTCATTGTAGATATCCTCACAGCCAACCGGAACATGGCCAGGGATCTGGAGCATGCCTGGAACCACTATATGGAGTTCAGGAAGAGCCAGGATGACATGAAACTTAAGGAAGACGGCGAAGTCAACAAAGCCTTGTTTGATTTTCTCCAGAAATATGACCGGGAAAAATGTCAGATGGTCAGGGAGATCAGCCGGATCGATCAGGTCAAGACCGGCGAATGGCTGAAAGAGCGCAAATATGAGGAGCTCTACAGCACCTACCGGCGGATCAGGGACATTGTCGGGTTGTTCCCCGAATGTCATGCCACCGTTACAGGGTTGGAAGACTCCATCGCGAAATATCATGATCCGGCCGCCTATCTTGGTATGATCCGGAACCTGAGACTCATGATTGATCTTGGGGAATATCCTTCGGTATTCTCCATGCTACCTGTGCTTCAGCAGTTTTATGAGGATCACCATCTCAAGGTCTGCCGGCTCGATCCGGTCACCATCGATGATTTTCTTTATCCGTTGGATAATCAGCCATTCCGACAGTATTATCCGGCCTGGCTGCTCGAAGAGGGAAAACCCGTTGAATCTCTTCATAAGGTTTTCTCATTTCGCGAAGCATTTCCGGCAGAAGATATCGACCCTGTTTTTCTGAAAAAACTAGGTAAGGCATTTGGAAACCTGGATCTTCTTGACGACCCGTCTTCCGACCCGATCGCCAAATCAGCAGCACTAAGCCGGGATGCAGTGTGGATGGAACCGTTCCGGAGCGGTTACCTGGTTGTCAGAAAGCCGCCCTGGAAACTCAACCTGTTTGGCAAATAGGGTATCCGGAAACTTTTCCTACCTTTACAATCAAAATCAGGCATATGAAATTACTGTTGATCAGCAACTCAACCAATCCCGGCGAAGTCTACCTGGGATGGCCCCGTAGTCATATCAAGGCTTTTTATGAGAAACACAAGGTTCGTGAGATCCTCTTTTTTCCATACGCAGGAGTGAATCTTTCAGATATGGGGATGGAGACCTCCTTTAACATTTATGAAGAGAAGGTTTCAGCAGTCTTCAATGAACTGGGGCTATCGATCCGTTCCATTCACCGGGAACAGGATCCGGTGAATGCGGTCAGGGATGCCAAAGCCATAGCCGTGGGAGGAGGAAACACCTTCCACCTGGTTTACATGCTTCATAAACTTGGATTGATGGAGGTGATCCGTGAAAAGGTCATTGGGGGGATGCCCTATGCCGGCTGGAGCGCCGGAGCAAATATCACCTGTCCGACTTTGAGAACGACCAACGACATGCCGATCATCCAGCCGAAGAGTTTCCGTTGTCTCGACCTGGTTCCTTTCCAGATCAACCCGCATTACCTGGATGTCCATCCCGAAGGACATGGCGGAGAGACTCGCGAACAGCGCATCCTGGAGTTCCTGGCCATCAACCCCAACCTTTATGTGGTGGGTTTAAGAGAAGCCTGTTACCTGGAGATGGATGGAAACACCCTGCAATTGCACGGACGTCATTCCATGCGGATTTTCAGACAGGATACGGAAACCAGAGAGATCAAACCAGGATCGGACCTTGCTTTCTTACTTGAAAAGGTGTGACATTACGTTCGTAACAGGTGATCATGACATTGAAGGCCGATAATCACTGTAAGAACGCAGCGAATGATGTCAATGATGTCTTGCAGGAGCATTATGTCATTGCAGAAGGACCGCTGAAAGCCGAGGATATCCGGGTAATGTATGGCGCCAACTATTTCAGCGCCGGCCAGATTGTCCTTTTCCGGGTTGATTTGGGCAGCTACGACGAGGTGTACACAAACACCATCGATGGCTTTTTTGAAAAGCTTTCTGCCGCTTTACCTTCTTTGTACCAGCATCACTGCTCTGAAGGAAAACCAGGCGGTTTTTTTATCCGGATACAAACAGGTACCCTGCTCGGACACGTCTGCGAACACGTAGCCATCGAGCTGCAAACGTTGGCAGGCATGGATGTGGGCTACGGAAAGACCCGCAGCACCCTCAAACCAGGGGTGTACAACGTCATCTTCAGGTTCTTTGATGAATATGCGGGGATATATGCCGGCAAGGCAGCCATCAATTTCATCAATGCTATTCTTGCAGGTAGGAATTTTGATGTAAGGGAGGTGATTGATAACCTTATCGCCATCCGGGAAGCGCGACTGCTGGGTCCCAGCACCCAGGCGATTGTCGACGAAGCAAAAAAACGCAAAATACCTTACCGGCGACTGGATGCCTATAACCTGGTTCAGTTGGGTACCGGCAAGTACCATAAAAAAATACGAGCTACGCTGACCTCCGATACCAACCTGATCGCCGTGGAAACAGCCCAGGATAAGTTCGTCTCCATGCTGATGCTCAAAGAGTCGGGCATCCCTGTCCCCGAGACCCGCCTGGTTCAACAGGAAGACGAAGCTGTCTCCTTTTTCCGGGAGATCGGGAAGCCGGTGGCGATCAAACCCCGAAGCGGTCACCTGGGTGCTGGAATATTTCTTCACCTGGATACGGAAGCGAAAATCAAAAATGCCTGCAGACTTGCTTTCAGCACTGACCCCGATCTTCTGGTTCAGCCGGTTGTACAGGGAAACACATACCGGGTGTTGGTTATTAACTATCAGGTTGTGGCCGTTACTGAGCTTGAACCGCCATATATCAAAGGTGATGGAGTGTCAACCATTGCCATGCTGGTAGAGCAGTTGAATGCAAACCCGCTGCGTCAGGTGGGTGACAAAGGTAAATTAAGCCGGGTGGAACCGGACGAGGCGACATTGATGTTGATGCAGTTTCATGGGTATTCACCTGAAAGCATACTTCCTGCAGAAGCAGTATTTTTTTTAAAGAACACCGGAAATCCAAAAGCAGGTGGCTTTTCACGGGATGTCACGGATAAACTCCATCCTTCAAACAAAGAATTGGTTGAAAAGGTGTCCAGGATTATCGGTTTGGATGTAGCCGGCATCGATATTATCGCAGCTACGCTATCAGCTCCCCTGGCTGAAGGGAATGGTGCGGTGCTGGAGATCAACGCGGCTCCTGACTTTCGCATGCATATGAATCCGGCGGAGGGAGCAGCGCAAAATGTCGCCGTACCCTTTATCAACATGTTGTTCCCGGATGGAAAACCCTGCAGGATCCCGGTCTTCTCCGTCACCGGCACGGTTGGAAAAACCATCTTTACACACCTCCTGGCATATTGCCTGAAGAGGGAAGGATATCATGTGGGGATGACCAGCACGGAAGGCTTGTATATTGATGGAAAGAGGCTGCTCGTAGGAGATATGACCTACCCTGAGCACGTCGCGCTGGTACTGAAAGATCCGGATATTGATTGCGCTGTGCTGGAGACTTCGCGTGAAGGGATCCTTCGAAGAGGACTGGGGTACAGGTTCGCTGATGTAGGTGTTGTGCTCAACATCCATGATGACCATGTTGGAAATGATGATATCAAATACCTGGAAGACCTGGCATATGCCAAGTCGGTGGTTGCTGAAGAAGTTTATGAAGAAGGTTTTACCATTCTGAATGCCGACCAGGAAATGGTGATGGAGATGCGTGGCCGCCTCTATTCTAAACCGGTTTTATTTTCACGTGATGAAAGCAATGTACACGTCCGGAAGCAGATTCAGCAAGGGGGGCTGGTTGTCTTCCTGCGGGGGAAAGAGATTGTCGTAAATCATCGCTGTCTGGAATCAGTTCTGATGAACGTGGATGAAATCCCATTGACCTTCGGAGACAAAGCCCTGCTTGCAGCGGATAGCTTGCTGGCTGTGGTCTGTTCCTTGCTTGCACGTGGTATTCCACAATCACATGTTCAAAAATATCTTGCCGAGTTCAAACCCGATCCATTATCTTTGCCCGGCAGGTTGAATTTTTTCAACAGCGAACGGTTTGACATACTGATAGATTACGCACATAACCCGGTGAGTCTGGAGGGCTTGCACCAGTTCCTCCGGCAACTGCCCGGGAATAAGATTGGTGTGCTTGACATGGCCGGTGACCGGCCGGATGAGATGATCCTGAAGATGGGTCACCTGGCTGTGAATGTCTTTGATGAAGTGATCTTCTACGAAGGTGTTGACACCCGGGGGAGAACGGAGGGAATGATCATTGAATTGCTGGTCAGGGGGGCAACGGAGAATGAAATTGATAAGACGAAGATTCATTCCTTTCTGACCCTTGAAGAAGCCTTATCTGTTGCGGTAACCAAGCCTCAAAAGGGTGACTTACTGGTGGTGCTGTCTGCCCGTTTTGACGCAACATTGAAACTCCTGCAAAATCTTGTAAAACTGACATGTTAGCTCATGATACAACATCGCGGATACCTGGCCCTGATCGGAGGTGCAGAAGAAAAAGAGGGGAGCATGGAAGTGCTTTCCCGGGTAGTGGGACTGAACAGCCCGGAGAAGGCCATCGTCATCCCTACGGCCTCTGACTATCCTTACGATCTCGGTGAGCGGTATTATTATCTTTTCCGGGACCTGGGTGTGAAAGATGTATTTGTATTCGATATCCGGCATCGTGACGAAGCGGATACAGCACACTATCATGAAAAGATCGAAGGTGCGGGGATCATCTTTTTGACCGGCGGTGACCAGGTGAAATTGGTTAATATCCTTGATGGTTCCAATTTGATGCAGCGGATCCGTCAACTTCACAGCCAGGGAGCCACCCTTGCCGGTACGAGTGCCGGTGCGGCCGCTGCCTCCGAGATCATGATCTATGGCGGAGATGATGAAGGATTATCAAAGGGTGCTGTGAACTACACCAAAGGATTTGCATTCCTGAAAGGGATCACAGTGGATACCCATTTTTCCGAACGAAACAGACTGGCCCGGTTGAGCCAGTTTTTAGCCGGCAGCGAGATCAAGAAAGGATTGGGGTTGGATGAGAATACAGCCATGATCATTGGCCCGGACATGAAAGGCGATGTCATTGGATCAGGTTCGATAACAGTGGTCGATTCGGATGGGGTGAACTATTCCAACCTGCTCACGGTAGAACAATATGATCCGATTACCCTCAACGGGATCAAGATAGGATTTCTGCCTGCCGGCGCCAGATTCGATCTGGAGCGTTGGATGGTGGAAGAACCTGTTCGGGAGATGAGCCGCCTGGCACGCATAGCCAGCAATATTTTCAGATTTAATTAAGCAGAACCAAACAATAGATGATATGATTCTCATTAAAGGATGCGAAGTTTATGCCCCGGAATGTCTGGGAGTTAAAGATGTATTGATCGCAGGAACCAGGATCGTGGCTATTGGCGACAATATCCGTTTGCCGAAATCCCTGAATAGCAGAGTGATCAATGGTAAGGGAATGAAGCTTGCCCCGGGATTTATTGACGCTCATGTACACATCGCCGGCGCCGGTGGCGAAGGCGGCCCTTCCACACGTACCCCCGAGATGCAGCTAAGCCATATGCTGGAAGCAGGCGTGACAACGGTCGTCGGATGTCTGGGAACCGATGGATTTACCCGCAGCGTTGCATCGGTTCTGATGAAAGTGAAAGCCCTGAAACAGGAAGGCGTCAGCGCATGGATGTACACCGGTGCTTACCAGGTTCCCGCGCCAACCCTCCTGGGCGATGTCGGCAAAGATGTGGCCATGATCGAAGAGGTTATCGGGGTCGGAGAGGTAGCCATTTCTGACCATCGTACTTCCTTCCCAACGACCGAAGAGCTGATCCGGCTGACTGAGCATGCCCGGGTAGGAGGGATGCTCGGCGGCAAGGCCGGGCTGGTGAACATCCATATGGGCGATGCCAAAAACCCATTCCAGCCCCTCTATGACGCCGTAGCCAAAAGCGAATTGAAACTCACCCAGTTCCTGCCAACACACTGTAACCGGAATGACTACATCTTTGAAGATGCCAAAGAATATGGCAAGAAAGGTTATGTTGACCTCACAGCCAGCTCCTATCCGTATTTTCCGGAATATGAGATCAAACCTTCCAAAGCCATCGTTGAACTGGTCAACGCCGGCGTACCCCTTAACCACATCACCCTGACTTCTGATGGATTTGGCTCACTGCCTGACTTTGACGAGCATGGCAACCTCCGGAAGCTGGAGATGGGCTACCCGAAATCGATCCATACTGAACTGGTTGATGCCATTACGCAGGAGGGGATGAAAGTGGAAGATGCCCTGAAGGTGATCACGTCAAACCCCGCAGATATCCTCAAACTTCATTCAAAAGGAAGGATTTCAGTTGGCAGGGATGCCGACCTCATTGTATTGGATGGAGATTTTAGGATCGCTTACTTAACCGCCATGGGTGTATTGATGGTTGAAAAAGGAAAAATGCTCAGGAAAGGGAGCTACGAGAAGTAGCAGCATCCTTTATCCAGGATCATTCCACCACGATCTCATCAATAAATATCCAACTTTTTTGTCCTGCCCCTGGATGCCATTCGGGACAAACGCCTTGGTTTTTTGCCCGGATGTGCAGGTAGCGTACCGGCGTTTTTAACAGTGGGATTGAAAAATTGCGGAGAAATACGCTGGTGTTGTCTTTTTCATCATTCTTTTTTGTACCGGTAATCCTCAGTTCCTCCTTTTCATCCAATGCATTCACTTTTACTTCCAGGGGAAGGAAAATCCATGAACCGGTGTTTTGTAGAGCGGAGATAGTCACCTTGCTAACAGCAGTTGGTTTGCCCAGGTCGATGATCAGTTCCATATCGTTTCCATGGAAACCGAGCCACATGCCGTCGCGGTGATATGTTGTTCCGTGCCAGCCATCAGTCAAGGTTTGTTTCCCCTGTCCCGGATACCTGTTACTGGGTTTCTGCATAAATTTCACCTGCTTGCCAATTCCGGCATGCTTGTCAAAATTCCGTGTAACAGGCTTCTCCATAAGCTGACCGTTTTCGAAGATGGCTGCTGCAAACCGGGTGGAAGCATTCACCACGACAGGGCGGGTATATTTTTTCGACGCTACCGAAGGGACTGATCCATCGATGGAATAACGGATCTCCGGATCAAGAATCTCTGCATCCATGGAAATGGCAATTTGTTGTTTTAGGGTATCGAAAACGGTTTGGAATGATACTGCATAGGAACCTTTGCAATAATTTACATCAAGCGCCTGTAAACGTTCATACTGATGACTCATCCGTTGCCGGAAATCATCCCGGTTGCGGTTTTCTTTGGATGACCAGACCACTTCAGCCAGGGCAGCCATCCGCGGAACCGCCATATACTCAGCCTGGCGGGGTGTTGGAATAAATTCGCTCCAAAGGTTTCCCTGTGCTCCCAGGATATGTGTGGCTTCTTGCACATTGAGCTCCGGAGGCGTAGGTTCAAAAGAATACACTTTTTCCAGTGTGGTCAGTCCTCCGATTGCTGGAGGTTGAAATTCGGGATCCGCCTGGTAATAGTCGAAGTAGCAGTGCGACGTGGGTGTCATGATCACATCATGCCCCTGCCGGGCTGCATCAATCCCGCCATCCACTCCCCGCCACGACATGACCGTGGCCTCCGGTGCCAGGCCTCCTTCCAGGATCTCATCCCAGCCGATGATCTTCCGCCCCTGGGAGTTAGCAAACCGCTCGATCCGCTTGATGAAATAACTCTGCAGTTCATCCACATCCTTTAATCCTTCCTTTTGAATCCTGTTCTGACACTTGCCGCAACTCTTCCAGTTGGTCTTGTCGGCTTCATCCCCTCCGATATGGATATAAGGGCCTGGAAACAGCTCCATGACTTCGGTTAATACACCTTCCAGAAAAGTGAAAACACTGTCGTTACCGGCACAGAAAATATCGATATTCGGCCGGTAGCCGCCGGGTGGAACCGTGAATGGCCCGCCGGTACATGAGAATTGCGGATAGGCCGCCAACACCTCTCTTGAGTGAGCCGGCATCTCAATCTCAGGAATGATGGTGATGAACCGGTCGGCAGCGTATTGCACCACTTCCCGGATCTCCTCCTGGGTATAATACCCTCCGTAATTGGCAGGCTCTCCAACCTGCTGGAAAGGCCGCTCATTCCAGGGTTTGTCCTCCCGGTTCACACGCCAGGCCGACACCGACTGCAGTTTCGGGTACTTCCTGATCTCGATACGCCAGCCATTGTCATCCGTCAGATGCCAGTGAAAAACATTCATCTTCCACATGGCGATGAGGTCAATATATCTGAAAATAAATTCCTTCGAAAAGAAATGCCGGGAGACATCCAGGTGCATCCCGCGGTATGAATAACGTGGCTTATCGGTGATCACCATGCAGGGGATCTTTGGGTTCTGCTTTTCCTGTTCACCGGTCATAAGCAGACCAGCAGGAAATAGTTGAAAAAGTGAGTTGATCCCATAAAACAAACCGTGGGCACTGGGTGCTTCGAGCAGGATCCCGGTCTTCCGGATGGATAGCCTGTACCCTTCCGAACCCAGGTTTTCCTTGTCGGGAATGATCTTTAACTCGATGTTGGCTCTTGTTCCTGAACCAGCGACGGACACAACCGGTATCGCAAATCCGGTATAATTCCGCAGGGTGCCGGCAATCATCTCTCCCAGCCTCATGACATCACGGCTGTCGACCAGGCCGGTGACGACCTGACTTTTCTCATGCAGGCGGTAGAAACCGTTGAGGTGTTCTGTTTTTAACGGTACAGGCACAATGTTGGGCGTTCCGGTTGAACTGCCTCTACCTGCAGCAGTATCGGCCGGATGAATAAAAAGGAGGGAAAAAAGGAGGAGGAAAGATAAAACGGTTCTCATGGCGTAGGGTGTTTCATTCTTATCCAAAATTAGCTTTATTTTTGACAAAAACAACAAAACATGAAAAAGGTCAGAACATTTCTGTACATCATGCTGGAAGATGACCCTGAGAAAAAATGGCCAAGCTTCTTCTTCGACATATTCCTGGTGAGATTGATCTTAATGAATGTGCTGGCGATACCCTCTGGCACTTATTTTGTCACTTGACACTTGACACCTGGCACTTATTTGCACACCTGGCACTTGTTATTTAATTTTGCTTCTTGATTATACTCATTCTAAGCAGCTTTGCAATTGCAAACCTACGAAGAATGAGTATACAATGTGTACAAGAAAGCGTACGAGGATATCCGGAAGACCTTTTATCCGGAAAAATTCAACCCGCAACATTGGGCACAGGCGGCCCGGGAAGCGGGAATGAAATATATGGTTTTTACCACCAAACACCATGATGGGTTCTGCATGTTTGATTCCAGGTACACCGACTACAAGATCACCGATCCGGGTTCCCGGTTTTCCGCCCATCTGAAAAACAATATTGTGAAAGAGGTGTTTTCTGCTTTCCGGGAACAAGGGCTGGGTGAGACCGGAAAATACACTCACGGAGGAAACACAGCCATGGTTGGGCAAAAACCAATGGATACAAGACATCGATATGCCATCCATTGCCTCCATGGCCAGGCAGCATCAGCCAGGTGTTCTGATCGTCGATAGGACGGTTCATGGGGAGTTTGAAAATTACCGTACCCCGGAACAGCAAATCCCTGATGTTGTATCTGATTATCCATGGGAAAGCTGCATCACCCTTGGTGACAATTGGTATACCACTGGTCCTGGTGAAAAATACAAATCATCCCGATGGGTCATTCATGGCATTTGATTCAAATTCACAAATTAATCGAATGACGAATAGGTCGAATGGAATTCACGAATTAGCCGAATGACGAATTCGGCGAATGAAATTCGGGAATCCGAAAGTTCTTGTCATTTCATTCGTTCTATTCGTCATTCTTGATCATTTCCAATATTTGAAATCGTCTTAGTCTCTGATGCACCGCAGGGAGAAACCGCTCGCCTTATTGTTGACGCTCATGTAGCAGAAGCTACTGCTGAAGTACAGGTTCCAGCCATTTGTATTGCTGTACTGTGTACTACTCCAGTAGTTGCCGTTTGAACCACGGTTGAGGAGCGAACCATCGCTGTAGCTCAGGAGCCCGGCAGCGTGCATTTTTAATAGTGAGTTCCATGGTCCGTTCCAAGTTGTCCAGCCTCCGCTTGCATCCACATTGAACCATTCGGTATAGGTCGGTATCCGCCAGCCGGTTCCAAGCTCAAGTGTACACGGATCTTTGTCACTTATCCAATTTGAATTCTCATTGATGCTGCTGATCCAGGTAGTACTTGGCGTCCGCGTTGTACCGTCATGCTTATATCCTTGCTTGAGGTTGAACTGCCAATACCAGCCTGCCGAGGCCTCGGTGGCATCGCTAACTGCAGTTGCCTGCTGGCTGGCGCCAAGGTTACGGGTGATCCAGCATTTGGATGTTTCTCCGGGAATTCCGTCAGTCGTTCCATAGATCACTGTTTTATTAACCGGCGCAACGCCACCGGCAACCACATGGTTAATCGTTAGTGATAGACCGCAGCCAAAAGCAGGAGTAGGTATCACCGATTCCCAGCCAACTCCGTTGAAGACATTCAACCTGTTTTCATCGGTATTGAAAATTACCAGGCCTGCTGCCGGACTTGTAATGGCATTCCGCTGGGCTGTTGTCATTCGTGGAGGAAGAAGTCCCTTGTCGGTAAATTTTACATCCAGCCCTGCAGAGGGATTAGGAGATGTTCCGTCGGCGTTGATGCCTACCTGGGCAATTGAAATGCTCAATCCTGTCGTAATCAACAGGATCGAGAGGAAAATACTTTTCATAAGGACACGATTTTAAGGACTGCTCATGTGCTGCTCTTACCACAAAGCAGTAATCTTCAAGCCTCAGTAAAATTTCTTTTAAGTGATTGACCTTTTCCCGTTTTAAGTGTTTCACAATAAGTCGATAAATTGAAATTAGGAATTGACTGTCTCGCTTGCATCGAAAGTTTCATATAGTCAGCGTTACTCATTTCGTATATCTCAACTATTCGCTGTCTGAATATTTCTGGTGATGCACAGAGAAAGCCATTCCTTCCGTCTTTTAGAAAGTAATTGTTTTCGGGTAAGTCGGAACTTAACACAGGAACACCATTGTTCAAATACTGCTTCAATTTAAAAGCAGATTTGGAACGATGTAACTCATTATCAAGAATTGTTGACACACCAATGTCAAATTCCGAAATACGATTTTGAATATCCGTTTCATTATTCCAGTCAATGTTACGAGGCATCTCAAGAAAGATGTTTGTGGCTGATTTGAAGTAGTCAGAAAGAAACTGAAAGTCGCTTTCACATTTTCTGCCAACACCAATTATTACAAGTTTTATTTCAAACGGTAACTCTTTTAAGGCAGGGAAAAAGAAATTCAGTAACGATTCTTTAAGCCCACCTCCAAAGTCACCAATCCACCCAATCGTCAGTATTGAATTCTTTTTTGTTTTGACAATCTTAAGGTCAGGCGTTGGTGATGTGTTTAATTGAATATTCTTATTGAACCTGGAAAGGTTATTTACTAACTCTCGACTACCGGCAAATACACCCGAACAGTTCTGAATAAAGTAATAAATCGTCTTTGGGGGATAGTCAAGATAGTCTGCATCATCAATGTCATAAAAGGTCTTGTTCGGTCTAAGCTTAATGAGTAATTTGAGTAAAGTTGAATAAATAAATCTTGAGTGAATTCTTTGAACAACAATCAGTGAATTGGATTTGCGAAACAATAGTGCAGAAAGATATGCTCTCAGAAACAGGAGTATTTTTTTAGGTTTGTAGCTTGGAGTAATAAAGTAAGAGTAGATGTTGCAATTGTTCTTTAAATACTCCAAAGGATATTTTCCTCTATAGCGAACACTAGGAGAGTCCAGGTTGTAGTAAGCAAACCAGTAAATAAATTTCGTGTCGGTTTTTGTAGCAATCTCCATTTGTCAGCTACTATCTTGCACCCCATTTTAAGTCAGCTGTGAAGCAATATCAATTCAGGTAATGCAAATCCACACACAAAAATAATTTATTATCCGCCGGATAATGCAAACTTATCCCTGGCAGGTTTGCTGAAGTGAAGTTGTGCTGCCTGAGAGACGGGAGGATCATGACAGCGCTTGAGTCGCTATTAGGCAGTTTCCCGCAGATGGGCGCAGACCTGCCTGGCAGATTAACGCGGAAGATGTAGAATCGTCTTGCATTTATCGCTGTATTTGAGATATGATCCCTGGGGAAAAGTGAGTGGCAACTGTGTAAATCTGCGTTTCATCTGCGGGATCTGCGGTCTAAATTGGGGATACAACAGTCATGACAAGAACTTCAAATCCACCACTGACCTGATCCGGATGATTTGCGATATTGCTTCCAAAGGGGGAAACTACCTGTTGAATGTCGGACCAACGGCTGAGGGTGTCTTTCCGCAAGAGAGTATAGACCGGCTGAAACAGATCGGGAGCTGGATGAAAATGAACGGAGAGGCGATATACACTACAGCGGCCTCACCTTTTGAAAACCTCTCCTGGGGCCGGTGTACACAAAAACGACCGGATAACGGGAACACCAGGCTCTTCCTGCATGTCTTCCACTATCCCGACAATGGAAGGCTGGTTGTTCCAGGGATTTTCAACGAGCCATTGAAGGCGATTTTCCTTATTTGCGGACTTAAATCAGGTGAAGGAGGAAGTACGATTTTCACCTATACCAAACCTTTCTATATCAAGAACTCAACAACGGTCACTGTAAGTTGTGTCGACATCCCTGCTGCCGGCAGGAATGGCTGCAAAACCTATGGAATCAATGGCTCCGGTGTTGGGACGCTCCCAGTATTCAGTGCTCTTCAGGATTCCTCCGACCCGGTCGACCGGGAAATGGCTGATCAGCTTTTTCCATTCGGCATCTGAGGGCAGATGCCATCCGGCTGGACATGCTGTTTTGGCTGCCGGCCAGTCGTACAGGCGGCCGTAGTTGACACAGTTGTCCTCCTCGTCCTCATAACACCAGCTACCGGGAACGGGATAGTTGAGGTTTTCTGCTATCCAAGTCTGTCCGGCCAGGGTGATGGTTGGGTAAACGGTCCCATTTCGGGAGTCCGTGAAGGTTCCTTTTTCCTGGGCTTTCAGAAGCGTGACAGGCAGGAATAGAATTAATAATAGTGTAAGTTTTTTCATAATTATATTTTTACCACGAAGACGAGAAGGCGCTAATGTAACTTTATTTCGTGTCTTTGTGTCTTGGTGGTTAAAAATTCACGATATCAGTTCACTGCGTATCTCTTCAATCCGGCTGGTATCGAATCCCAGCCGGTCGCCTGAGTTGGTATGACCGATGGCTGGCCGTTGCGTTCCATGATTGCCCCACCCTTTTCAGAGGTTAATAAGTATTCCAGGAATAGCATTGCTGCGTCCTTGTTTGGCGCATTCCGAAGGAGGGTGACACCATAGAGCATCGGTTCGCCCTGGATGATCTCTATTTCTCCGGGTTTCTTTCCGGTGATCTCCACGGAAACCTGCCGGTAATGATCAGCGCGGCCGGGATCTTTGAGGTTTATTTCATCGGGGAGATTGATATACCTGAGCCCATGCTGAACGGCAACCGATCGGTAAATAAAGATGTAGTCGATGGTGTGTGTTTCAAGCAACGCCAGCAGGTCGACTTCCTTTGGCCGGATGAAGCGGGTATCCTTCTTCAGCATATTGCCAGCCAGATCAGGTTTGTCGTAAAAAATCGCGGCCAGGTTCAGGGTCATCACCGTACGATAACCACAAGGGTCGGAATTGGGGTCTGCCCGGCCATAGGCAACTTCATTCTTTTGAAGGATAGCATACCAATTCCGATGGCAAATGCTGTCGCTGAATTTTGATTTTTCATTGTATGCGATCACCATCTCATTGGTGGCAAAGCGGATATTCCAGGAGGTGTACTCCGGAATGAGCATCTTGTCGATGACCAGGTAGTCGGATACCGCGATGATGTCACAGGGTTGTTTTAGTTCGGTAATTTTTCTTGCACATTGCACGCTACCGGCCGGCTCAAGCATCAACTCGATGTTGGGGTGAATGACCATAAAGGAGTCGGCGATCTCCTTAAAAGGGACGGAGAGGCTGCCGGCATGGAAGATAATTAGCTTCCCATTGACGTTCGTATCAACATGAAAAGGTTGGTGGCAGGCAGAAAGGGCTATTACAAGACATCCAAATAGGACGGTTGATATGTTTTTTCTTTTCATCTAGAAGGTACTCCAGTATTGTGCAACGTTCGCAGTGACCCCACCCCTGCACCCCTCCCCTGTGAGGGGAGGGGTCATATATCCTTTAAATCATCCATCAACTTAGCAAATCCCTCCTGGATGGTCATATCCACCCGGGAGTGAAAGGTGTCGAAGGCCTGGACTAATTTCTTTCCTTCCGGTGAGAGGTAGGTCCTTCCGCCATCTATTCCTCCCCGCTGTTTCTCGAGTAAGGGAAAACCGAGGATTTTCTCGATCCGCTTCAGGTTGCCCCAGGTACGGCGGTAGGTATAGCCGAGCGCTTCACAAGCAGCCTTGAGAGAGCCTTTCTCTTCGATGAGCTTCAGGATTCTCCATTTGCCATCACCCAGGATGCCTTCCCCTTCGGGGGTGGAGAGCCAGATTTTGTAGTTGAGGCGGAATTCGGGGATCTTTGGGGGTGATTTTTTTTTCATGGCTTTTTTGTTTAACCGCGAAGGACGCGAAGTTCGGCACGATGGACGCAAAGATGTGAAATTTAGATGACTTTTTTGATTTTTCCGGATTAAGAGCTAAATAACCATGCAACCTAATACAACACTATGATAGAAAATAAGATCATCAGACCCGAATATGAAACACTGATTTTCATAATCAGGGGTAAGAAAGTAATGGTAGATTCTGATCTTGCCTTGCTGTACAATATTCCGACAAAAGCATTAAAGCAGCAGGTCAGGCGCAATGTATTACGCTTCCCGGAGGATTTCATGTTCGAACTGACAAATCCTGAAAAAAAGGAACTGGTCACAAATTGTGACCGGTTGTCACATTTACGTCATAGCTCCGTTAATCCATTTGTTTTTACTGAGCAAGGTGTCGCCATGCTTTCTTCAGTTCTCCGCTCGGAAGAAGCTATACGTATTAATATTGAGATCATGCGGGCTTTTGTCAGATATCGTTCCCTACTGAAAGAAACAGGAGAACTTCGTCACACCATTCAGGAAATCGAAAGAAAGTTCACCGATGCATTTCTATATCTCATGGAAAGGCTTGATCAGATTCAGAGAAAAGAATCTGAGCCAAGAAGAAAAGTCGGGTTCCAGTTTCCAAAGAAAACAAGTCCAGACGAATAAAATCTAATCTGTGAAAACCTGTAACACCTGTGTTCCAACTGGTGAAGGGGGGGATTATTCTTTTCCCTCAACAGTTGAGATTATACTGGTTCTAAACATTGCAGCACCAGAAAAATTATATCCTTAGCTTTTCCGGATCCTGTCTTGTATCAAATAATGATAACAATGTGAGATGATCTTCTGTCACTGAATAGTAAATAGTTAAATCCTTTGAAAAGACGCAACGATGAACATGTTCTTTTTTTTCAGAAGTTGGATAAGCTTCTGGAAAAACCGAAAGGAGGTATAGCTGTTTCTCAAACTTAACAAAGAATTTCCTTCGTTCTTTTAACGTCACGTTGGATTCTAGGTGGGATACGATACCTTCAAGATTCTTAGCGGCTTCATCTGTCCACCTAATCTTTAAGCCACTTTTCATACTTCTTTCTTATCTCTGAATGAGGATGAACTCGTCCTTGTTGAAGATCGTTAAGCCCACGGTTGAGAGCATTTTTTTCCGTTTGGGATATCTGGTCCCACCAGTCGAGCTTTGAATCTGCTGTTCGTGTAATGATTCTTTTAATGATATCAAGAAGATCATTATCTTGAATCTCACAGATTTTCTGAATAATATCAATTTTTTCAGCAGATAAGTTCATTTGAGTTAAGCTTTTTACAAAGATACGACTTTTTCGTGTCAGGTTGAACGAAATGGTTTGGAGGTATTGAACCAGAAAATAACAAAACGAAGGAAATGAATACGAGGGAACCCTTAACCTTTCTCGATTCGATTAATTCATTTGTTTTCAGCATTCATTAATGACAAGTTGGTTAATTGATTTCTTACTTACTTTTTAGTTTCTCCAAAGCAAACAGGATGGCTTCGTTGGTAGCAGGGATGTTTAACTCAGGTTCTTTTCGGTGGTTGGCTGAAGCTGAGATGGCGTATTTGATGGCCAGCCAGCAGGAGATGCCGAGCATGAAGGGGGGCTCTCCTACGGCTTTACTGTGGTGGATGGTTCCGGGGTTGGGATGATCTTTCAGCAATTCGACATTGAAAACATCAGGAATGTCAGCAGCTGTAGGGATTTTATAGGTATCTGGGGAATGGGTGAGCAAGTTTCCCTTTTCATCCCAGCGTAGCTCTTCGGTGGTGCACCAGCCGACGCCCTGGATGTATCCTCCTTCGATCTGCCCCCTGTCAATGAGTGGTTCGATCGAATCGCCAACATCATGAAGAATATCGGCACGCAGGATCTTTACGGCGCCGGTGAGGGTATCGACCAGCACCTCGGTGACCGCCATCCCGAAAGCAAAATAATAGAATGGATGTCCTTTGCCGGTATTCCAGTCGAAAAAGACCCCTGGTGTTTTGTAAAAACCGACGGCACTCAGGCTCACCCGCTGCAGATAAGCCAGGTTGGCTGCTTCCCGAAGGGTGATCTTCCGCTCCTTGTGGCGATCATCAATAACGTGATCCTCACTGAAAACAAGATCGGTTAGTCGGGTCTTTGGTTTACCAAACTTGAGGTTGAAATGGTCAGCCACTATGGGCAGTATCCCGGCTTTGATTTGCCGGATGGCATCTTTGACGGCCATCCCATTCATGTCGGTGCCCGAGGATGCTGCGGTGGCGGAAGTATTCGGTATCCTGGAGGTGTTCGTGGCATTGACAACAACCTTATCGATGGCAGCGCCAAACTCTTTCGCTGCAATCCTACGGATCTTCGTATGGAGCCCCTGCCCCATCTCGGTGCCCCCATGGTTTACCAGGATGGTACCATCTGTATAGAGATGAACCAATGCGCCGGCCTGATTCAGAAAAGAGGTCGTGAAGGAGATGCCGAATTTTACAGGTGAAAGGGCGATCCCTTTCTTGAAGAATTCGTTTTTTTTATTGAAAGCATCTATTTCATTTTTTCGCTTCAGATACTGCGAGGAAACGAGGAGCTTATCATAGATCAGCGGGAGGTGGTTGTGTTTTACGATCTGACCGTACGGCGTTTTGTTTCTGCTCCGGGCGCCATAAAAGTTCCTTCGCCGGATCTCTGCGCTGCACAGGCCAAGCCGGCGGGCGATCCGGTCGATGATGTTTTCGATGGCGGCGATCCCTTGCGGTCCGCCAAAGCCCCTGAATGCCGTGTTGGAAGGTTGGTTCGTTTTCCAGACCGTTCCTTTGATCCTGATATTTGGAATAAAGTATGCATTCTCAGCGTGGAACATAGCCCTTTCCAGGATGGCTCTGGAGAGGTCGGTGGCATAGCCGGCGTTGCTGTTCAAATCAACATCCAGGGCATTGAGTATTCCTTCTTTTGAAAAGCCGGCCTGGTAGCGGATGAGGAAGGGATGCCGTTTCCCGGTGTACTTCTGGTCATCATCGCGGCAGAGCCGGATCTTCACCGGCTGTCGGGTTGTTTTAGCCAGTAACGCAGCCCAGATGGCGATGTGGTTTCCCTGGGTTTCTTTCCCGCCAAAACCGCCTCCCATCCGTTTCACTTCCACCTCGACCACATTTTTAGGTACGCTGAGAACTTCAGCAACCAGGGTTTGCGTTTCCGAAGGATGCTGACTGGAGGCATACACCCGCATCTCATCGCCTTCACCGGGAACACACAACGCTGCATGGGTCTCGAGGTACCAGTGCTCCTGGCCACCTGTGTGAAATTCTCCACCTATGACATGGTCTGCCCTTTTCAGGGCAGATTCCACATCTCCTGAGATAATAAACCTGGCAGGATACATTGGCTTGCCTTGTTTCATGGCCTCCTCCAGGGTAAGGATGGCCTTTTTCTCACGGAATTTAACCTTGATCTTCCCGGAGGCTTCTTCTGCCGATGCTTCCGAATCAGCTGCGATAAGGAACATCGCCTGGCCGATGCACTGTACAGAAACCTCGGCGAGAACCGGCTCATCATGAACTACCGGGCCCATGTTATTGATGCCCGGAATATCTTTAGCACTAAGGACGGCAAATACACCTTTTACTTTCTTTGCTTCCCGGAGATCAAAGGAGCGGATTTCGGCATGGGGCACCTGGCTGAAAAACACTTTACCGGTAAGGGCATCTGATGATACGGGAATATCATCGATATAGACAGCGGTGCCTGTTACGTGGTAGGCCGCACTTTCATGGTGGTTATTTCTATCCTTAGTCATGGTTTTCCAGTATGTGTTTCCGACCAGCATTTTATCAACAGGTTGGCAGCCATGCGCACCCTGCCGCCAGCTTGTGCCCGGGCATCAGAAATGGGGGTAAAGTCCTTTTGGAGATACACCGTTGCCTGTTCAATGGTTTCTCTTGACCATGTTTTCCCTTTCAGGAATTGTTCGGTTTGCCTGGCCGGCCTGGTCGTCGCCGCCATGCCGCCGAAAAACAAGGAGACCTGACTGATTTTTTTATCCCGGCTCAACTTCAGCCGAAATGCGCCGCTGACAGAAGAGATGTCAACATCTTTCCGCTTGCTGATCTTGAAAAACTTCAGGATCTCCGCTGAAGATGGGATGGGTATTCTGATCACGTAAATCAGCTCGTTAGGTTTCAAGGCAGTTTGCCGGTAACCAGTGACGAATGAGGATAGCAATATCTCACGTTTTCGTTTGAGGCTGTGGATGACCACCGAAGCTCCGGCAGCCATTAAAAGCGGGAGTGTATCGCCAATGGGCGATGCCGATGCGATGTTTCCTCCGAGGGTTGCCCGGTGTCTTATCTGGCGGGAGCCGAAAACATCAAGAAGTTCGCTAAACATAGGGAATGCCTCTCTGACTGCGATCCTGATCTCCTCGAGGTTACAGCCGGCGCCAATCAGCATTTCTTTTTTTGTCTGCCGGAAAAGACGGAGTTCTTCAACCAGTGATATGTCTATGATCAATGGAAGATGTTCCTTCTTTTTTGTTACCCTCAGCGCGACATCTGTTGATCCGTTGATGACCAAGGCCTCTGGAAGCTGCTGTCTCAGCAGGAGTGCCTCCTGCCAGGATTGTGGCAGGTAATAGGAATAATCGGTTGTCTTAAGGTGGATGGTCGACCGGTCTTTCCGGATTGCTGCCAGGAGGGCAACCACTTTCTTTTCCTTACCTGAGAAGATATCCGGTTTCCGGTTTTCGCATGCATGCATGACGGATTCAATCACCAGCCGGTAGCCGGTACAACGACAGAGGTTTCCGGCAAGGGCGTCCACTACTTCCGGCCGGGTGATTTTTCCGTGTTGCTTGAACAAAGCGAAAGCCGATATAACAATCCCGGGGGTGCAGAATCCACACTGGCTGCCTCCGGCTTCGGCCAGTATTTTTTGAACCGGGTGCATGTTGTCAAAGGATCCGAGGTTTTCAACCGTGATCAGTTGCTTCCCATGTAGAAACGGGAGAAAGATCAGGCAGGAGTTGAGGGCGGTGTATGATAATTTACCGTTTTCCAGTTGTGCAACTACAACCGTACAAGCCCCACAATCGCCTTCGGCACATCCTTCCTTGGTTCCCTTATGGTTTTCCAAAGATCGCAGGTACTGCAAAACCGTTGTGGTTGGTGTCCACCGGGTTGTCCGGGTGAAGTTGATCGACACCTCCTTGTCATCAAGGATAAACCGGATAATATCAGTTGTCGGATGATTTGACATGGTTGCAAATTTCATCATGATGCAGGCAATATCCTGAACAGAGAGCAAATATAAATCAAAAATGAAGAACCCTCAACGGAGGATCATCAACGGAATGGATAAAGTGCGCCCGGTTGATCTTATCTTCATGAGGTATGAACCCGGTTTCAGCGGAAGCTGAAGGAAGGTTTTGCCGGATGGATCAGGGATGACATACCGGTTGAAAAGGGTTTTTCCTGCCAGGTCGAAGATGTCGATGCTACAGGGAATGGTTGCCTTTTCACTATCTGAGATGACCATCACGCCATCAGAAGGATTTGGATAGACGGTCCATCGACCTTTGGAAAAGTGATCCATCCCATTGAGCCCGAAGTCTGATAATGGACGTTTCCAAATCCCGTTGGTGTCAGAGCCGGCGATCAGGTAAGGGGGAAATACCGAAATCATGTTGATATTACTGGCATTCAGGCCTTCATTGGCGGGTTTCCAGGAAGAACCGCAGTCGGTGGAATAGTAAACACCTGCGCCAATCGTTGCTGCAAAGATCACTGAATCTATTCCGGTGATGCAAGGGATATAGAGTGAAGTCAAACCATGGTTCATCTCCTCCCAGGTTATTCCATAGTCATTGGAAGAGAAGATCCCGCCATAACGGGTACCTGCGAAGATCTGGTGGTTGGCGCCATACATGGTGAGCAACTCGTTGGTGATCATTCCGGAAGATCCATATCGCCAGTTGAGGCCGTCATCATTGGAATAGAAAAAATCGTGAAACGTGCCGGCGATCAGCTTCTGATCCAGTTTAAGCACCGCTTTCACCGGATCATCGGTAATCGGTATATTTCTTTCGAACCATGCGTCACCGTATGGAGGAAGCACAAAGAGCCTTCCGCTATCCGATCCTGCGTAGATATGGTCACCAAAATCAGCCAGGGAGGTGATCATGAGATTTGTAACCCCCTCGTTGAATGGGATCCATTGGTTTCCGTCATCATCAGAATAAAAAAATCCTGCCGTTGTTGTGCTAACGACCAGGTAATCCAGCGGACTGACAATTCCCGCCAGGGTTATACTTGACAGTCCCGTATCAGCCACCGTCCAGGTGATGCCGAAATCATCCGTGCGGATGATCCCGTTCAGGGAAGAAGCCGCAAACAGTGAAACCTCATTGTGCGCCAGGCCGACAATGCTGCTATCGCCCAGGGTACGGGTACAGGGGATCCACTGTCCATAGGCAGCAATTGCGATTTGGACCAGAAAACTTCCTGAAATGAGAACTCTTGCTATGTTTTTATATCCCGGGAGCATGTATCAAAGATACAAAAATACCCGTAAAATGAATCAGGCCATGAATAAATAATATATTATTTAGACGTATTCTAAATTATTTTCGTATTTTTGCAGGCGGATCTTTAGCATCCGGAGTGAATATTTTTCACAGAGAAACATGGAGGTCTTCAGGAGAAACACACAGAAGTATGCTTACAACAATCATGATTTAAGAAATGAAATAATGAACAATGCGATATTTAACCGGGAGCGCCCGCAGAATGAGCGGGTCTTGAATTACACCGAATCGGAACAGGTTTGCAAACTTAATACTGCTGTTCCTCTCGGTATAACTCATTCTAAGCAGCTTTGCAATTGCAAACCTGCCAAGAATGAGTATACACACCCGGATCCCGGGAAAGAAAACCGCTAAACGCTGAATTAGACCGGATGAGTTCGGAAGTGCTTGATATTCCGCTGATTATCGACGGAAAAGAAGTCCGTACCGGCAAGACCGGCAATGGATCAATGCGACGACCATGCTGGGTCAGGGGAAGAGTGTTTATCAGGCAGAAATCGATGCAGCCTGCGAGGCCATCGATTTTTTGAAATTCAATGCTTATTTCACCTCGGAGATTTACAAGGAGCAGCCCCATTCGCAGACCGGGATCATCAACCGGATCGAATACAGACCGCTGGAAGGGTTTATTTTCGCCATCACCCCTTTTAACTTTACAGCCATTGCATCGAACCTGAACATGGCGCCGATGGTCATGGGCAACACCACAGTGCGGGAAAGACTTTATCTTCGTGCATCCATCGTCAGATTCTCAGGAAGTTGCCGTTGCCATTATCAGGGGGGCTTTTGAATACCAGGGACAGAAGTGCTCTGCCGCCTCCCGTAGTTATATTCCTGAATCACTCTGGCCTGAGGTGAAGCAACGGGTGGGTGACATGCTTTCGCAGGTGACGCTTGGAGATGTCCGTGAATTTGGCCATTTCATGAATGCTGTGATTGATGCAGACTCTTATGACAACATCATGGGATATATCGAATACACGAAGAACTCTGATGATGCCGAAGTTATTTTTGGAGGCACAGGGGATAAATCCAAAGGTTACTTTATCAAACCTACGGTAATTCAGGTGAAAGATCCCCATTTCAAAACCATGGAAGAGGAGATCTTCGGACCGGTGATGAGCATTTATGTTTACAAGGACAAAGATTTTGAAAAGACCCTTGAGATATGCGATAAAACATCTCCCTACGGGCTCACCGGATCTGTCTTTTCAAAGAACCGTGCCGCCCTGATGACAGCCTGCCGGGTGTTGCGTTATGCAGCAGGAAATATCTACTTCAACGACAAACCGACAGGTGCGGTGGTAGGGCAGCTACCTTTCGGAGGTGCCCGGGGATCAGGGACCAATGATAAATCAGGCAGTTACCTGAACCTCCTCCGGTGGACAAACCCACGAACCATCAAGGAGACCCTCATTCCCCCAACGGAGTTCACCTACCCGTACATGAAAGAGGACAAGTGCAGCAAGTAAAGACCGTCTCATTTCGCCATCCTGAAAGGGTGAATATTTCTTCGATTCTCACGTTTTGAATGCCATTCATGTGATTTATTTCACACTTTTGGCTTTTATTGCAGGTGTGCTATTCTTTCATCAGGCTTGCCTGAGGAATCCTATTTCTTTATAATTTTGAAAAAAATTCAGGCAGCATAAACATAAACTACATGAATCGTAGTTAATTTTATACCGCGAAACGGAATGTCATGCAGGTGTTGAAACCAACGACCGGGAAAAGAAAGATAAGGCTGATTACAGCTTTTGTCTGGTGTAGCGCCTGGCTGATGACCATCATGACCGGCTATACTCAGGAAAACCCCTCCTCCTACCTTTCGGATCATGCGCCACTGGTAACCCCGGAGGTGGTGGTGAGTAGCTATTGGAATACAGGAAATCCAAATGATGAGTTTACTGAACTTTTAGTTATTTCTGACAATTTGAACTTGGGCAATTGGACTCTTGGGGACAATAATACAACCCAATCAAGTTGGAATACACCTTTCACTTTTTTGATGTCCAACACAATATGGAGCAATTTAAGGGCCGGAACAATAATAATTGTTTGGCATCGCACAAATAATAGCCTTGGGCAACCAAATAAAACTGATTTTAACAAAGCGGATGGTTTCATAATGGTTGCGGCAGATAATACTTCATATTTCAGTGGGGGAAGCTCTAATACCTTAAATATTTCTGCAACTGGAGATATTATTCAAATAAAAAATGCCTCAGATACTTATGTTCATTCTCTAGGCCATAGGTTATCATTTGGTCCTTCTTGGGGGCCTCTCCCATTACCCAAACTTAATCATAAAGTTACTCTTTACGGGACTGACCTCTGTATGATTTGCCCAGGAAGTTCTCTTCAAGAGTATGGAGACATCCCTCCACAAGATGGGACGACATGGACTGCAAGCTTACCTTCTCCATTACCCCCATTCGATACCACTTTTGGTCTTCCGAATAAATGTTCCGCATCTCAAACAACGAATTCAGATTTTTGGCGAAGTTTAAGACAGCCAACATGGAATTCACCAAATTTAACTGGCAATGTAAATCCTAGCAATACTCAAGTGACATTAAATTGGAATGCCGTCGATGATTTGAATCCTACCGATGGAACTCAAGGATACATGATTCTTCGTAATTCTACAAATACGTTTATCACACCAAACGATGGGACAACATACTTAACTGGAGAATTGATTGGAGGTGCAACAGTTATAGCAATTATACCCTCCTCGCAGATTATTTCTTACATAGATTTAACACCAGTTCCCTGTAGTGATGGTTTCTACTACCAAATATATTCTTACAGATATTCAACAGATGATAAAAGAGGTAATAGCTATAATTATGCAAGGGGGCGTGCTTACAACGAAACTTCTTTTGGATCGGTGCAGGTGACCTATCCGGCGGCTGTTGCACCTACTTCTGCCAGCAGCGACCGGGATAATTTCTGTGCCGATGATCCCGGGAACATTACCCTTTCAGCCACCGGTGGATCGGGCAACATCCTGAACTGGTACACCGGAAGCTGCGGAGGCTCGCTGCTTGGCCCCGGAGCCGGGCCCAACAACAGCATCACCATCCCCTCTCCTACTGTAACGACAACGTATTATGCCCGCTGGGAAAATGTTTGCGGAAATTCACCCTGTGTGAGCGTAACGGTAACGGTAATTCCCAATGTGGCTGCCAGTGTGACCATTGATGTTAGCCAAAACCCGGTTTGTAACAATACGCAGGTAACATTCACTGCCATTCCAAGCAATGGAGGAGCTTCTCCAACGTATCAATGGTATGTCAATTCATTACCCGTTGGCACAGGAGGTTCCACATACAGCTATATTCCCCTGGATGCTGATCAAATATATGTGGAAATGATCTCCAACGCCAACTGTGTCACGGGTAATCCGGCTATTTCCAATACGATCACCATGACGGTGACCCCTGATCTTCCGGTGAGTGTGACCATCACGG